>Ga0210400_10000344_pt1 | contig 53859 bp, 50 predicted proteins | sample IncBWH26MmetaG_FD_155456 | JGI IMG/M metagenome (GOLD analysis project Ga0210400, IMG submission 155456) | Forest soil microbial communities from Barre Woods Harvard Forest LTER site, Petersham, Massachusetts, United States - Inc-BW-H-26-M | ecosystem: Environmental > Terrestrial > Soil >...
GTACCAAATCGATATAAAGTTGCCGCTATGTTCGATAAAAGACGGTGGCCCACCCTTCCGTTTTTGTTTTCTGCTATTTGGCACGACTGTGGACTTACCACTCACTCGCTCCTTCAAGACTCGTTCTTGCGGTGACGACGCAGGCATCCAACGGTGAGAAAGACTCTGGCCAGCAATCTCGGTGGAAGCCATTTCTCGAAATACGAAGAAATGACTATCTAGTGACACCATAGTGACAAGCGTTTCATTCCACTCCCGGTAATCTGCACGCATTGACATCTTGCCGCATGGAGGTCGTGCCATGAGCCGCAGTAAGCGCCTGGTCGGAGCGTTCTCTCTTTTCATTTTCCAGTGTCTCCCGTATGCCTTTTCGCAACAGGCCACCGTTTCACCATCAGTCTTGAGTTTCGCGCCGCAGGTGGTGAATCTTTTAAGTGCGGGTAGTCAGCCCCAAACCGTTACGTTGACCAACACTGGGAACTCCGACTTGCTCGTGAGTTCGGTGCTCGCCAGCGGAGGCTACAAGCAGACCAACAACTGCTCAACCCTGTCTTCTCACCAGACTTGCACAATTGAAGTCACTTTCGCACCCGGGACGGTTGAGACTATCAACGGCGCGATCACGATCAACGACAACGCCCCGTCAAGCCCCCAGGTAGTGAGCCTTACGGGCAAAGGAATAGCGCACGCCCAATTGTCCCCAAGGGTGGTCAGGTTCGGAACAGTTGCAATCGGCGCGACCAGCCAACCGCAGGCCGTGACGCTGACGGCGGCGCCGAGCTCCAGTTTCTCTATCAACCAGATATCCGCTAGCGGCGAATACGCGCAGACTAACAATTGTCCTGCGACTCTACAGGGCGGCCAACACTGTACGATTCAAGTCGTGTTCCATCCCACCGTGAACGCACCTGTCCACGGCGCGCTCGCGGTGAGCACTGCGGCGGCGGGAAATACCCTGTTGCCGCTTTCGGTGGCCCTCGTGGGCGCTGGTTCCGGGAATGCTGTCTCCCAGGTGTCAGTGCAACCCGCCAATCTCAATTTCGGCAACAAAGGGGGGAGCGACACCGTGGACAGCGTCAAGGAACTGACGCTTACAAATACGAGCAGCAACACTTCCCTCAGCATTCAGAATGTGTCGCTGGCGGGTTCTCCGAATGCGGTCGGCGCTTTTCCGATGTACTCGATCAGTTCCAATACATGCAGCGGACTTCTGTCTCCAGGCAGCCAATGCAAAATCGGTATCACATTCAGCACGCTGTTTGCAGGACTGTTTCCTGAAAGCTATCCAGGCGCGGTCACCATCAGGGACAGCGACCCGACGAGCCCGCAGGTCGTCGGCATCTCTGGCAGCGCGGTGGGAGAATTGACGTTTGCCCCAGCGTCGCTCGTCTTTCCCCCCCAAGGCATTGGCACTACGTCACAGAAGACGGTTACGATTACAGGCAATGACGTCGAGCACGGCCTTGTCCTCTCGGTTGCGACCAGCGGGGACTTCTCCGAGGTTGGCGACTTGTCGCCGTGCTTCCTTAAACAGGGTGGAAAGTGCAGTATGACGGTCAGTTTCACTCCCACGCAAACGGGCGCCATCAATGGATCGGTCACGCTCGAAACGTATCCGCAATGCAATCCCGATCCACGGGAGCGCCATAAATGTCCGACCCCCGTTGTGCTGAACTTGAGCGGGACTGGACAATAGGGACAGATGAGCCGCGTAAGCGGGAAGTAACGCGGGTTTATTTTCTGGGTGTTGCGATCAGATCGACTTCACCGGCAGCGCCATCACATCATCCACCAGCCCGATTTCGTTCTGCACAAACGGCTCGGCGTAGGTAACACCGCCCATCATGCCGTAAAAGCGGGCCATTGATTCCACCCGCGCCCGAATTTCCTTTTGTGCGGGAAAGATTCCGCTGCCCGCCTCCTGGTCGGTGAACTGAGATTTATACGCCATTACCGCTGCAAAGCGCGTTTCGAACTGGTCGGTGATGTCGACGACAAATGTAGGCCGCACATCGCGGTAAAGGCTGGCATAAATAATCTTGAAAGGACGATGAGGCGCAGCCGAATCGCCACCGGGGGCGCTGATGGCTGACGGTTGACGGCTGACGGCTGAATTTAGTTTTGCCAGTCCTGATATAAACGCGGCTTCGTAGCCGAGAATCGAGGCCGTGTAGTGATCGGGATGGCGGCCCTCCCAATAGGGAAGAATCAGCACCCGCGGACGCTGCTCGCGAAGCACGCGGACGACCTTCAGGCGATTCTCCCAGGTATTTTCGACGCGGCCGTCGGGAATGTCGAGCGCATGGCGCCAGGAAACCTTCAGGATGCGCGCCGCCTCCGCCGCTTCGCGGGCGCGCTCTTCGGCGGTGCCGCGGGTCCCCATTTCACCTTGTGTGAGGTCGAGGACACCCGTGCGGTATCCGCGCTCGGCCATCTTGAGCAGAGTTCCGGCGCAGGTTTGTTCTACGTCGTCGCGGTGCGCGGCAAGGGCGAGAATGTCGAGAGGCATAAGTGTGTCATTGGTCGCTGGTCGTTAGTCGCTGGTCGTTAGTCGTTAGTCGTTAGTGCGCTCGTACCTATTGCGGCAACCGCAGCTACTCAAAAGTCTAGAATGACAACGACTAACGATTAACAACTGTTCTTACGCTGCGGGCTTCGTCGTGCGTCGATTCGCCAGCGCGAACGCCAGGCCGAACATGAATAGCGCAAACAGCACCAATGTCAAAATCGATGCCGTCAGCGAGAATGCGCGGGGGGCCTCGGGATACATCAGCGTGCGCAGCGCCTCGACACCGTAGGTCAGCGGATTGGCGTACATGAGCCAACGAATCCATCCTGAAGCTCCAGAAAGAGGGAAGAGCGCTCCCGAAAGCAGCCACAGCGGGATCAGAAATAAATTGATGATGGCATGAAAAGCTTGCGTAGAATCCATGGGCCAGGCGATGGTGAAACCGAGCGCGGTCAATGCGAACGACACCAGAAACACGGTGAGAACGATGAGCCCGAACGAGGCGAGCGTCATGTGCACGCCAACGAACGGCGCGAAGACCAGAAAAATCAATCCTTGAGCGGTGGCTAGAGTGGTGCCGCCCAAAACTTTTCCCAGAACAATGGCGGCGCGCGGCACCGGAGCGACCAGAACCGAAAGCAGGAAACCTTCGTTGCGGTCTTCGATCACCGACATCATGGTGAAAATCGCGGTGAAGAGCACAATCATCACCAGCGTGCCGGGATAAAAATAATTGAGATAGTGCTGCTGGCCGGCGGCCTGTCCGGAACGAAATGACGTTCCAAACCCGGATCCAATGACGACCCAGAACAAAAGGGGGGACACGATGACGCCCACCACGCGCGCACGCTGACGATAGAAACGCACCACTTCGCGCCACCATAACGTGAAGGCGGGCAGCAGGACTCCGGCGGAAGCGGGAGCGGTTGCGGGGAAGATCGCGGTTTGCGTTGCCATCGTTGTTAGTTTAGCAGCGTTGTGCGCGGTCTAACAGACAGTTAGCTTTCAGCTCCTCACGGTTCTCGGAGGTCTAATCGGATCGCAGACCGCAGCCCGTTTGAAACGCTCATGGATGAAAAATCGCAAACAATGCTTGCAGCAGGCGATTTGGGGATACAATGCCTTGTCGAACGCAGGAGCGTCTCCAATGCGATTCCATCTAGCTCTCGCCCTTTGCACCACAGTTGCGGTCCCGATTGTCAACGCCGCCACCATCAACGTGCCAGCCGACCAGCCGACCATCCAAGCGGGAATCAATGCCGCCAGCAACGGCGATACCGTGCTAGTCGCCGCTGGCACCTACGCCGAGAACATCAACTTCTCAGGCAAGGCCATAACCGTTACCAGTTCCGCAGGTGCCAAGACTACGATTATCGATGGCGGGAAAATCGCTCCAGTAGTGACATTCTCAAACGGTGAAAGTGCGCGGTCCGTTCTGCGCCATTTCACACTACAGAACGGCACCTCCACCTTTAACTCTCAATACGCCGGCGGCGGCGTTCACATCAATGGCGCATCGCCAACCATTTCGGGCAATACTATTCAAAACAACTCCGCCTGCAGTCAGGGTGGTGGGATAAGCGTCTCGTTCGGGTCGCCACGAATTCAGGGCAATACGATCAAGAACAACATCCAATCGGGCTGCTCCGGTGGACCGGGAGGCGGAGGGATCGCACTCGTCGGCGCTGGCTCTGCACAGATCATCGCCAATAAGATTCAGAACAATGTCTGGGGAAGTAACGGTGGAGGGATCACCTTATTCGGGGCCGGTACTCCGACAGTTAGGAATAACATCATCAGCAACAATTCCTCCAGCGGCGGTCAAGGAGGTGGGATATGGATTGTCAATGATTCCGAGGCGTTGATCGTACAGAATTTGTTTTATGGGAACACGGCATCGCAAGGCGGCGCGATCTATCTCAGCATACCTAATATCCCTGGGCTAACTCTGGTGAATAACACGATTGTAGGCGGGACCGGTGCGACCCAAGGCTCAGCAGTCTGGGCCGGTGGCTTCGACAGCCAGGTTCGATTCTTCAACAATTTGTTGATTGGCCTCTCCGGTCAAAATGCGGTTGAGTGCGATAACTCCTACAGCTCTCAGCCCCCAACCTTCACCAACAACGACGCCTACAGCCCCGGCGGAACGGGCCTGCAGGGAACTTGCGCCAGCGAGAGCAACCAGAACGGTAACATTTCTTTGGATCCCCTGTTAGTGAAACCGGCCACGAACAAATACCAACTACAGTCAGGCTCACCCGCCATCAACAGCGGAGACAACTCAGCCCCGGATTTGCCTAAAAAAGACTTAGTCGGAAAAATCAGAATCGTCGGTGGCATAGTGGATATGGGAGCATACGAATTTCAGTAATCAGGCGTGGACTCTTGACGGGCGAGGGTTCCCGACCAGACGATCACGACGAGCACACCCTCTTGCCGCAAACGCAAAGGATGTTTTATTATGCCGCGACTCTCTGGAGGATTTCATGAAACGGTCGTTGTTCGCTGTTGCTCTCACCTTAGCTGCGCTGGTCGCGGCGCAGCCGTGCCTGGGGCAAAACGCCTTCACAGCGGATCAGGTTAAGTTCGGGCCTGCTCCGCCCTTCCTGCCTCCCGGAGCGCAACTGGCTGTGCTGGAAGGCGATCCCATGGCCTCGTCGGGCGATTTCACCATCCGTCTCAAAATGCCGGACGGCTACAAGGTGGCACCTCACACTCATCCCCACAGGGAAAACGTGACCGTGATCTCAGGCACTCTCAAGGTTGGGATGGGAGATCAATTCGATGCCAGCAAGATGACGGCTTTCCCTGCTGGCAGCTTTGCCTATCTGGATCCCAGCATGCCCCACTACGCCGCGGCTTCAGGGGAGACTGTAGTCCAAATCCACGGCATGTCGCCGGTGAAGTTCAATTACATCAATCCCGCCGATGATCCCAGCCCGAAAAAATAGCAGGCGAGAAGGAGGGCGTGAAGGCTGAGCCCCGATCTCCCCATCTCGCAAAACATCATCAGCGTTGATCGGGAGCATCAGGTAGGATGGGAAACCTCTCTTGATGGGCAACAGCGACTCCACGAACCGCACGGGACTCTCACACGCGTTGGTGGGCGTGCTGGCTTTGCTTTGGCTTTCCGTTTTTCTCAATTACATAGACCGCAGTAGCCTATCCATTGCAGCGCCGCTGCTGAAGGGTGAACTGGGGCTCTCCGCAACGCAACTGGGAGTGCTTCTCTCCGCCTTCTTCTGGACGTACGCCTGTTTGCAGATTCCCGCGGGATGGCTCGTGGATAGGTTCGAAGTGAAGTGGGTCTTTGCGGGCGGCTTCCTCATCTGGTCGGCGGCGACAGCGGTTACGGGAGTTCTACATAGTTTTGCCGCACTGCTGGCGGTACGTGTCGTTCTGGGGGTGGGAGAGTCCGTTGCCTATCCGTCCTATTCGAAGATCATCGCCAACCATTTCCCCCTGGCACGCAGGGGCTTTGCGAATTCGGTTGTGGCGTCGGGCCTATGTTTCGGGCCGAGCTTCGGACTGCTGTTTGGCGGAACGCTGATGGGGCGGTTCGGATGGCGTCCTTTTTTTGTGACGCTGGGTTTAGCGAGCTTGCTGTGGATTGGACCTTGGTCAATATGGATGCCGCGAGCGAAATCGCACGCCGATCAGGACAGCAAGGGTCCAGGGCTGCCGGAAATCGTGGCGAGGAGGGCCTGGGTGGCCACGGCGCTGGGATTGTTCTGCATGAACTACGTCAACTATTTTCTGCTTACGTGGCTCCCGTTCTATCTCGTGCGCGAACGCGGATTCTCGATGAACGCGATGGCGGAGGTCGGCGGGGCGATGATGCTGACGGCGGCGGTTTCCGCGATCGTGAGCGGCAGGCTTTCCGACCGCTGGATTCGCGCAGGCGCGACAACCACACGAGTTCGCAGAGGATTCATGATGGCCGGAGGCCTCTCAGTGGGCACTTTTCTGATGGCCGCGGTGGTTGCGCCGCGGGACGTCTCGGTTGGATTGCTGATGCTGGCGGGCGCGGGTTTTGGCATGTCAAGTTCAAACGTGTGGGCGATCACGCAGACTCTAGCCGGACCGCAGGCTGCCGGACGGTGGGCCGGATCTCAGAATTTCATTGGAAATCTTTCAGGCGCGATCGGGCCGGCGCTTACAGGTCTGCTCGTGGATCGTACCGGACATTTCTTCTGGCCCTTCTTAATTGCCGGAGGCATGGCGTGGGCGGGGGCTTCAGTTTGGACGTTTCTGTTAGGCCCGGTTGAACCTGTGGTGTGGAAGATATCCTCGAACGTGATGGAGTCGATCGTCCTCAAACATGCGGAGCTGACTCCGGCTGGCGCTGCGGCCCTGCCTGTAGATGACAATCTCTGAAAGTTCTCCCGCCATTTACGCACGATGCAAGAGCAAGCCTGCAACGGCGGCGCACGCGATGAGAACCGGCTCGGGAACTTTCCAGCGGAACAACACGGCGAGACTTACCGCGCAAATCAGGATGGTAGGCAGATCGTAGACGGAACGTCGCGCCAGAACGATTACCGCACCGGCAATCGCGCCGGTGGCCGCGGCGGTGACACCTCGCACGAACGCGTTCAGCTGGGGGTTCTTCGCCCATCGTTTGTAAGATGGCGCAAACAGGACAACCATGAGGTAGACCGGAAGAAATATTCCGAGCGCCGCTGCCGTTGCTCCCGCAACACCCGCGACTAGGTAGCCGATGAAGGCAACGGTGATGACAACAGGGCCCGGCGTAATCATTGCCACCGCTACCGCGTCGACGAACTGATGGTCGGTTAGCCAGCGATGCTCTTGCACGACTCCACCGTAGAGAAACGGGACAACGGCGAGCCCGCTACCGAACACGAACAATCCCGCCTTAGCGAAATAAATAAAAATCTGCAGCAGGGTGTTGTTCGTGCCCACAGTGATCGCCGAAAGGAGCAATGAGACTGTTGTTCTCGCGTGCTGCCGGGCTGGGAAAGCCTTGGCCGCGACGGCGACAACCCCGCCTAGCAAGAAGAGCCAGATGATTTCTTTCGAGGTCCACGCGGTCGAGATTGCGAGAACCGCGAATATTCCCCACAACAATTTGTCTCTTCCGAGCGTGAGCTTAGTCAGTTTGAAAGCGGAGCGGGCGATGATCCCGATCACGGCCGCGCCAATTCCGTAGAACATTCCCTGCATCCAGGGAAGTCCGCCGAAGCGAACATAGGCTGCCGAGAGCCCGAGCACCATGAGGAACGAGGGCAGGACGAACGCGACGCCGACGGCGGTTGCTCCGGCGATACCCGCGCGAAGGTAGCCGAGATAAATTGCCAGCTGAGCGGCGAGCGGGCCCGGAGCTAGCTGCGCCAGCGCGAGGCCCTCAAGGTAGTCCTCTTTGCGAACCCAGCCGCGATTATCGACGAGGTCCTGCTGCATGTGTCCGGCGAGAGCGATCGGTCCGCCGAATCCCACGGTCCCGAGCCAGAGGAAATATCGGACGAACTGGGAGAGCGAGACTGTGGTCGTCTCGGGCGCCGCCTCGGACGTTGCCCCGGGCAGCGGCTCGGGCACAGCTGAGTTAGATTCCGAGTTCACTTGGCTGAGTTTGTGTTGTCCAAGGCCGCTCGCAGTCCCTTGGCGAGTTTCACCGCGTCGTCATTGGCCCAAAAGTGCATAAAGAAGAGGCGGGGCTCCTCCGTCAGCATGTGACTATGCAGGGCTGTCACTGCGATTCCATTCTGCCGCAGCGCTTTGATGACGGGATTGACCTCAGTTCCCAGCAGTACGAAATCCCCAGTGATCGCCGCCTTGCCGTTACCTGTAGGTTGGAAGTTGAGAGCTGTCGCCACGCCCATCGATGGCGGAACTGTCATACCGGAGTCGGTAATCGTGTCCGCCCTCGGCACTGCGATCTGAAGGACTCCACCATTGACCTTCCCGGTGTGGCCAAGAATCTGCTCGACCAGCTTCTGGTCAAAACCAAGTTCGATTGTGGGCGGGGCTGCGGGCGCAGGATCGGGACCGGGAGTCTTAGTCAACGCCAGTGCGTCGTGGATTGCTTTGGCCATCTGGACGGGATTACCGTGGCTGGCGATGTGCATGTACATCACATGGGGCGATTCTCCAAGCAGGTGATTATGGAGAGCGGATTCGTGAAGGCCACCCTCCTGGAGCTTCATCATGACGGGTTCGACTTCATCCTCGGTGAGAACCAAGTCGCCCATCACCATGGCTCCGCCGCCCTCACGCCTGAATGCCACCCACGAACCTAACGCGAGGCTTGGCTTGATCGCGACGTTATCGAGCACGACGTTAAGATCTTTTCTCGGCATTCCAAACTTGATCACGTCACCGGGCTGCATTTGTCCGGAGCGTCCCATCGCATCCTCGACCTGCTTCCAATTATTCGCCTTACTTGGAGAACCGGGACTGGGCGTCTGTCCCATTGCCAGAGTTCCGCAATCCAGGGAAGCTGCCGTGACGGTTGCCGCTATGAGGATATTCAAGACTCGGACGGAAAAATTGCATTGTGGAGCGATCATATGCATGGTTGCACTCTCTCCCTTTCTCTCATTCTCTTTAGGAGGACTTCTTCTTCGCTTTCTTCTTACCGGTTTCTGGTGGCTCAGCGGCTTCGTTCCAGAAACGATGGCCGGTGCGATGGATGAAGACGTCCTCGAGGGTCGGCTTGCTTACGCTTAGCGACTGAATCTCTCCGGGAAAGGCCTCGACTACGTCGGGAACGAAGCGATGTCCATTTTCGATTTCGAGGCGGACCTGATGGTCCATGACGGTGGCATCGACGTGAAACTTGCTGCGGATGCGGTCGGCCAAGGTTCGGGGATCGCGCGCTTCGAGCAGAATGACGTCGCCGCCGATTTCGCGAGTGAGGGCTTCAGGCGTGCCGAGCGCAACGAGGTTGCCTTCGTTGAGAATGGCGAGGCGGTCGCAGCGTTCGGCTTCCTCCATCAAGTGGGTGGTGACGATGACGGAGACACGCTCCTCGTCGCGGAGGATCTGGAGGTATTGCCAAAGGTCGCGCCGGGCGCCGGGATCGAGGCCGGTGGTGGGCTCGTCGAGGAGCAGAACCTCGGGATGGTGGAGCAAGCCTTTGGCGAGCTCGATGCGGCGTTGCATGCCTCCGGAGAAAGTCTCCACGCGATCGGAGGAACGGTCGAGCAATCCGACCCGGGTGAGGATCTCATTAATACGCGTTTTCAGGTCGGGGCCGCGCAGGCCGTAGAGGTGTCCCTGATGCCACAGGTTTTCGTAGGCAGTAAGTTTGGGATCGACGCTCTGGGCCTGGAAGACGACGCCGATGTGGCGGCGAAGGGCTCCGGGCTGGCGGACGGCGTCGAAGCCGGCGATCGTTGCGCCGCCGGAAGTCGGGACCATGAGTGTGGAAAGAATGCGAAAGAGAGTGGTCTTGCCGCTGCCGTTTGGGCCGAGAAGGCCGAAGAGTTCGGCGGGGCGAACGTCGAAAGAGACGCCTTTGAGCGCGGCGCGGTCCTGATAGCGATGGACGAGGTCGCGAACGGAAATGATGGCGATGGGCTGGCCGGCTTGTTCGGCAGGCTGGGCAGAGGGAGCGAAGTCGACGGCGGTTGAGTCCGGGGTCACAGGTTATTCTACGACGGGCGCACGCGATTAGCATCCCGCGATTAGCATCCTACGAACGCCAATCCATTGGAGGGCAACGCATTTTCCGTAGAGACGCGGCTTGCCGCGCCTCCCGCCGCGTCCCGCAGAGACGGGGCACGCTCCGTCTCTACACCAGGTCTTAGGCAGCCACAGGATCGCTGCCGGAGACACGCTCTTCAAAAGCTACGGGGACATGTCGCCAGACCTGGATGGCTAGAACGACGGTCGTCGCGAGCAGCAACGCTCCGACGGCAACATGGACGACGGTTGAGATCACCATGGGCAGCTCAGGCTGTGCGGCGTCTCGTCCCCACATGACGCGAGTGATGAACGCGAGAAAACCGAGGCATAGTTGCGCGACCATCAGGCCGAGCATGGCGATTGCGGGACGGCGGACGGCGTCCACTTCCGGGTAAACGGAAATGGCGCGAATGGCTGTCCACGAAAGAACGAGGGCCACAACGGCTGCGTTGATGACGTGCGGCCACCAACTCAAGCCATGGTGGCGGAACATGGCTCCAAGAATCAGTTGCACATAGAGCACAAAAATCGAGAGCAGCGTCAGAGTGAAAAGAGCGGGACGCCGCTGGTCGAGTTCGGTTCGCGGTTGCTCTTCGACCCAGCGGCGCCCGGTGAAGACGGAGATCGAGACAGCGATGCAGAAGAACGTTTGGGCCACGGCGGCGTGCGCGCTCGAAACGGCCGCGGGTAGAAAGAATAAGACAGTCAATCCGCCGAGGACGCCCTGCGCGATTACGGTCGCGAGCGCCGCCACACCCAGAAGGCGCAGCCAGCGGCGCTTTTCAACTCGCCACGTCCACACCGCCAGAATGATGGTGAGGAGGCCAACGAACTCTGCAAACATGCGATGGCCATGTTCGTATTTCACACCGCCGACCATTTGCGGGATTTTGTAGTAGGAACCGAAGGTGGTCGGCCAATCTGGAACGGATAAGCCGGCGTCGTTGCTGGTGACGAGCGCTCCGGCGACGATCAGGACGAGGGTGGCACAGGCGGTGAAGACCGCGAAGCGGTGCAGTCCGCGATGGTACGGTATTTCGATGCCCTTCAGAATGGCCCCCATGGGAAGCGCGCGATACGCCGTTACCGGATACGTTTCCCGAAAACACGATAGTTTAGCAGACGAACTGGCCGTTCCGGAGTTGGATTAACGGCGCCTATGAATCTGGTTTCGGTCGAAGCGCCACCCATTCGAGTGCCCGTCGCCAGAGAGGCGCTCGAATTCGGCGATCGATTGCTCCGCATTGCCGCCGTCACTTGGCTTTCGGGGACCTGCGGATCAAATGATTGATACTCTTGCCTAGAGCCTTTTTGGCGGGCGTACGTAAAAGACTCTTGATGGGCATGACCTGAACTTGAATCCGAGGAACTCCGTCCGAGACGCGGCAAGCTGCGTCTTTACGGGAGCGCTGGTTGCTCCGCCGGAGCGGAGCGCTGCGATTCCATCGCCTGAATAATGGCGTCAGCGAACTCCGACGTGCCGGCGGTACCGCCCACGTCCCGAGTAAGCTTGCTGCGGTCACGATAAACCTCGTCAATCGCGTTGCGGATCTTCAAGGCCGCCTCGTGCTCGCCGAGATGGCGCAGCATGAGTAGCGCGGATCGCAACACGGCGGTGGGATTGGCGATGTTTTTCCCGGCAATGTCTGGTGCGGAACCGTGGACGGCTTCAAAGATCGCGCACTCATGGCCGAAATTCGCGCCCGGGACGAGGCCGAGGCCGCCGACCAGTCCCGCACACAGATCGGAAAGAATGTCGCCGTACAGATTCTCCATCAGCAGCATGTCGTACTGGTAGGGGTTCATCACCAGTTGCATGCAGGTGTTGTCGACGATGTGCTCGCCGTAGGTGATCTCGGGATATTCTTTCGAGACGTTTCGCGAACAACGCAGAAACAGTCCATCGGACAGCTTCATGATGTTGGCTTTGTGAACGGAATGAATTTTCTTGCGCTTATTCTTGCGGGCGTACTCGAAAGCAAAACGCGAGACGCGTGTGGACGCCTTCTCGGTAATGATCTTCAGGCTCTCGACCACTCCCGGAACAACTTCGTGTTCGATGCCGGAGTAAAGTCCTTCGGTGTTTTCGCGCACGACAATCAGGTCGACGCCCGGGTAGCGGGTCGGGATGTGTGGCAGATTGCTGATGGGACGGAAGTTGGCAAACAGTTCGAAACGCTTCCGGAGTTCGACGTTGATGCTGGCGAACCCGCCGCCGATGGGCGTGGTGACGGGCCCCTTCAGACCTACGCGCGTGCGCTCAATGGAGTCGTTGAGTTCTTTGGGAATGTATTCCTTGTACTTTTCGAAGGCTTCGGCGCCGGCGGCGAAACTTTCCCATTCGAATTTGATGCCGGTGGCTTCGAGGATGCGAACCGTGGCTTGGATAACTTCGGGACCGATGCCATCGCCGGGGATGAGAGTTACTTTATGTGCCATAGACTATAAGGGTGCGAGCTGCGCTCGCTGGACAGCCGAGGGCGGCTGTCCCTACGTAAATTAATCAGGTCTTCGCCGCTTTGCCTTTGGGTTCGGGTGCGTCTTTCGCTTTTAATAAGTCTTTCAGTTCGGCCATGAATTCCTGGACATCTTTGAAGTCAAGGTACACGGATGCGAATCTTACATACGCGACTTTGTCGTGGCGCCGCAGGCGGTTCATGATCAGTTCGCCAATTTCGCTGGTTTTGCGCTCGCGCTCGGCGGATTCGATAACAAAGGTCTCCGCTTCATTGACAATCTGCTCGAGCCGGCTGATGGGTACGGGGCGCTTCTCGCAGGCGCGCATCAGGCCGTTGAGCACTTTCTGGCGGTCAAAACGCTCGCGGCGTCCGTCTTTCTTAACCACCATGTACGGAATTTCGTCGATGCGCTCGTAGGTGGTAAAGCGCTTTTCACACTTCAGGCATTCGCGGCGGCGGCGGATGGAATCCGCTTCCTTGCTTTCGCGCGAATCCACGACTTTGTCATTTTCAAACCCGCAAAAGGGGCATTTCATGCGCTTGGCTATGCTTCGGAAGTAAAAGTGATTGTAGCAGGCGATCCGGGATGGAGCGGTAGCGACGGAAGGTGGCCATCGGTCAGTCTCGGGATGGCACGACATCTGCCCACAAATGGAGGCAGAGCCGTCATTCGTTGACTAGCGGGTGACGCGTCTCTAAGATGTAGCGACCCAAAAGCCACGCATCGTCTATGATCGCCACTGTGATCGGGTCAATATGATCGCCCAAATATGATCGCCCAAATATGATCGGCGAAACCATCTCGCACTACCGTGTCGTCGAAAAGCTCGGGGGCGGCGGGATGGGTGTGGTCTATAAGGCTGAGGACACCGAACTCGGCCGTTTTGTTGCTCTCAAGTTTCTGCCCGATGAGGTGTCGCGAGACCCGCAAGCGCTCGAACGCTTTCGCCGGGAAGCGCGGGCGGCGTCCGCCCTCAATCATCCCAACATTTGCACCATCTACGAAATCGGCAAACATGGTGAGCAGTCTTTCATCGCCATGGAGTTTCTGGACGGCACGACGCTGAAGCACCGCATTGCGGGAAGGCCGCTGGATAACGAAACCGTGCTTTCGCTCGCAATTGAGATTGCCGACGGATTAGACGCCGCGCACTCCCAGGGTATCGTCCACCGCGACATCAAGCCGGCCAACATCTTTATCACCAAGCGTGGACGCGCCAAAGTGCTGGATTTCGGGCTGGCAAAGGTCGCACCGACCGCAGGTTCGTCCGGTCAGGTCGCATCGACAAACACGATGACGGCCACGATGGATGAGCAGCATCTGACAAGTCCCGGATCCACGCTCGGCACCGTTGCCTACATGTCACCCGAGCAGGCTCGCGCCAAAGAACTGGACGCCCGCAGTGATTTGTTCTCGTTCGGCGCGGTGCTCTACGAGATGGCGACAGGAACGCTGCCATTTCGTGGCGGCAGCTCCGCCGAGATCTTCAAAGCTATTCTGGATGGGGCGCCTGCTCCGGCCTTGCGGCTGAATCCGGACATGCCGGCGGAGATGGAACGCATCATCAATAAGGCACTGGAGAAGGACCGCAACCTGCGCTATCAGAGCGCAGCCGAGTTGCGAGCCGACCTTACGCGTCTGAAGCGCGACACGGAGTCCGGACGAGCGGCGAGCGCTTCCGCGGCGAGCAGCGTCATCGCAACCTCGGGTTCTTCCTCTTCCATCCCGGCGGCGGCAGCGCCAAGCCGCTTGCGGGTGTACCTGTTCAGCGGCATCGTGACTGTCCTTGCCGTCGCTGCGGCCGGCGGGGCGTACTTGCTGCGCGGAAGGTCGAACACGCGAAGGATCAGCTCGATTGCCGTACTGCCCTTCGTCAATGCAACCGCCGATCCCAGCAATGAGTATCTGAGCGACGGCCTCACCGAAAGCTTGATCAGCACGCTCTCGCAACTGCCTGACCTCAGGGTCATGGCGCGGAGCACTGTCTTTCGCTTTAAAGGGAACCAGGATGATCCACAGAAAATCGGGCAGACCCTTCAGGTCGGCGCCGTTCTCATGGGTCGAATCACGCAGCACGGTGACCATGTGGCGGTTGAGGCTGATCTAGTCAATACCGCCGATGGCACCGAGTTGTGGGGCTCGCACTACGACCGTAAGCCGGCGGACATCACCGAGGTGCAGAGCGACATCACCCGTGACATTTCCAGCAGCCTGCGAATCCACCTAAGCGGCAACGAACAGCAGCGCGTGGGCCGCACCGGCACTACGAATCCGGAAGCCTACCGGCTCTACCTGGAAGGACGCCAAGCCTGGTATGGGCGCACCCCGGAGGGGCTGAAGAAGAGTATTGATTTATTCCATCAGGCCATTGCTGCCGATCCCTCTTATGCGCTGGCCTACGCGGGGCTGGCGGACACTTACAACGTCGCGGGCAGCTATGGCATTGGCATCAGCTTCCGGCAGGCGGGTCTGCTCGCGGATGCCGCTGCGCGAAAGGCGCTCGAACTGGATGACTCATCGCCTGAGGCGCACGCGGCGCGAGCTATGGCGCTCGCTGAGGCGTGGAGGTGGAACGAGGCCGAGTCGGAGTTCCGGCGGGCGCTTGAACTCAACCCAAATAACGCCACGGCGCATTATTTTTACGCGTTCGATTTCCTGGTGCCCGAAAAACGAATCGATCAGGCGCTGGAGGAATTCCGCACCGCCTTGTCGCTCGATCCTCTGTCGCCGATCGTGAACATGAATTACGCGGTGGCGCTGACGACCGCAAACCGCTATCCCGAGGCGCTCGCCCAGTTCCGCAAAATTATGGAAAGCGAACCTGCTTTCAACCCGCCCCACTTTTATTTGTCGCAACTGTACGCGATGACCGGCCACTTCGGGGACGCGGTGAGAGAATTCCAGAAGGGGACTGGCATCTCTGGTTCATGGAGCGCGGACGCACAGGGCTACAACAGGATGGTCGCTCAGCGGTCCGGCGATGTCAGGGATCCAGCAGGCCTCGCCTTAAGTTTTGCGCTGGCCGGTGATCGTGATAAAGCGTTCGAGTACTTTGAAAAGGCATATGCGATTGAGGATGGCGACTTGATTTTCATTCTGCGTTATCCGGCGCTCGACCCCATCCGCTCCGATCCGCGTTACGCGGACTTGATGCGCCGGCTCGGACTGCCACAGTAGCGATTCCGGATCCTGTTTGCGTCTGGACTCTTCATTGACCCGGTTGGCGCGAATTTTCTGGATGGCCGGGCACGCAGAAACTGTTCCCGCCCACAACTCAGATTGCTTCCTCCACCGCGGCGACTTCTTCCGCCTGCGCGCTCTCGGCAGAAAGCTTGCGCAACGACAGGCGCTCGTGATGGGAGAGCAAGAGTCCGACAGGAACGACGGCGACGAACGTCACCAGCCATAGCATGATGCCGCAACTGACCGTGAGCTCCTTGGGGACAATATCAAAGACGTGATCGAGCGCGCTGATGGTCGCGAGTTGCGAGCCTCCGCCGACCCCAGGCAATTGCACCATGGAGCCGATCATGCTGGCTCCCATCAGAAGAAGAACCTTGGTGACGCTCATGGTACTCATGGGTGCGCCGTAGGCATGCGTGACTTCTTTGTACGCCAAGGCGATGATCCACCACATCAAGATCGACACAGCTGACAATTGGAGGAATGCGAATGGACCGTGAATGGTATTGAGGCCGATGGTAAACTCGCGAATTTTTTGCGCGATACGATGGCCCAAATTCGCGGCAAGATGGGCAAAACGTTCTTCCACCCACTGTGCCATCCGGTTTCCCCGGTAGGAGACGAGCACCGCTCCCGTAAGCAGTCCCAGTACGAGAGCGGTCAGCGCGTATCCTGTGAGATGAATCCCGTGCCTGAGTTCGGGCGAGGAGGCGAGCGTGAACGTGCGCAGTTTTGAGGGCAGAAAAATGGCCGCCACCAACAGGACGGTGAAACCGCCAACGTCAAAAATTCGCTCTACCGCCCAGACCGCCACTTGCGAGGCGAAAGGCAGGTTAAGACGGCGCGCGATCAGGTAAGGACGAATCAGCTCGCCGGCACGACCGAGCAGAGCGAGTCCGGTGAACCCGATCATGGTAGGTGGGACTAATCCGAAGGTGGACGCATCTTTCCGCACGGGCCGAAGAAAGATTTTCCAGCGGACGGCACGCAAGAAGTATGCGATGTAGATGTATGCAATGCCCGCAAGGATATCACGCCAATTCAGTCCGTACTGAAAGAGCCGGGCCCAGTCGAAGTGCTGCCAGGTGCGGAACTGCAGATAAACCAGGGTGGCTAGCACGAGGAAGACAACCGCGTAGACCACGTATCTTTTTTTATTCATTCAGTTTTATTCGTTCAGTTCATTTGTTGCTGCGCAGCGGAACCGCGCTCCGGTTGGCGAGCTAACCCCCGCGAATGAAGGTAAATGAGAGAGCGGGTGTGGTCAATGTCGAACGGTCAATGTTGAGATTCGGCCGTGACCGCGGTTTTGGGAATGCGGGTGTGAGCTGGGGGTTCGGCGGAGACTTCTTTTCTTTTCGCTTCTTCCCTCCGCGCGCTCTTTTCCTGAGCAGTCTTCTTGAGATTGTACTCGTGCACGATGCGGGCCACGTAGGCGCGGGTTTCGCGAAATGGCGGCACTCCCCGGTATTGCTCGACGCGCTGGGGACCGGCGTTATAGGCGGCCAGCGCTTTGACCAAGTCGAAGTTATAGCGCTCCAGAAGTTCGCGCAGATAGCGGCTGCCACCGGTGACATTGGCTTGGGGATCGAAGGCATTGCTCACGCCCAGTTGGGTGGCGGTTCCGGGCATCAGTTGCATGAGTCCGCGGGCTCCTTTGGGGGAAACGGCGCGCGAGTTGAATCCGCTTTCGGCGTGAATGACGCTGTTCACGAGGTCGGGATCGAGATGATAGGCGGCGCTGGCGGAGTTCACGACTTGATCCAGAGCAGGCGCGGGGACGAATTTCGCCGATCCAAATTTCGCCGCTCCTGATTTCGCAGACCAGGATTTTGCAGACTCAGTTGTGGTTGACCCAAGCGGGGCGGCGACGGAGGCGTGCGCATCTGCGGGCAGCGGCAACGGCAACGAGAGATCCTTTTCGTAACCGGTGATCTGTTCGGTGGGCACGTCGGTAAAGCTGGAATCGTCGGCGGCGAGATAGAGACGGGTGTTTGTGCCCATCACCAAACGATGTTCGTGGCGGATGCTAAAGCCGTTGCGGAGGATGGCCAACTCGGCGGCAGTTGCGGGACGAGCGAAAAGAGTTACGGCGACGCCGCAGAAAAGTGCTGCGGCCTTCGAGACCACGGGATACCCAGTTCGGAAAGATCGCGCGCGAGAACTGGGTCGTGCCTCCGGGACTCGAATCATTCTTCCCACTTTCCCCAGCGCTGAAGGGCTGGGCTAAGCCGGCCTGCTCTTCCGGGGCTGGAGCGTCGAATTCGGCGCGTGATCACAGGCTGACACCGACGGCCGCTGCGCGAATCGGGTCAACCACGGCCGGTTCGAGTTCTTTTCCATCGAGCACGTGCTCGACGGCGGCGGTTACGCCACTCTCGGCGTTCGAGCGGGTAAGCGTCCAGCCGCGGGAGCGCAACTCCTCCGACGCATTCCCCATGATAAAAGGATGGCCGGCGAAAGCAAGCATTTCAATATCGTTATAGTTATCGCCGATGGCCATGACCTGCTCGCGGTTAATGCCCCGGTAATTGGCCCAGCGCTTGAGCGCGTGTCCCTTGGAACAGCCGGCGTTGAGCACATCGACAATGGAAAGATCGCGGCCCGGGTACTCGGTGCGCACAACTGTGATGGGCAGACCGCAGCCTTCGAGGACTCTCAATACCCGCTGCATGTCTGCGACCGGTCCGCAGAACATGGCCTGGACGGGATCGCGGGTGAGCGCGTTCTCGATGGGGACTACGAACTGGATGTACTGCATATTTTTCTCCAGCCAGCGCTGGATGCTGGCTTCCAGTTGGTCGAGACGCTCGATCACGATCGTGCCCGAAGCATCGCCGTTAAGACCATTGCTGTCAAAAGTTAGAACGGTCTGACCGCGAAACTCTTGCATCGCGCGGACGAGCTCGCGGCAGGTCGGTGCGGGGAGCAGGTCGCGGTGGAAAGTCTCTCCGGCGAGAGAGCGGGTGACGGCGCCATTCGAAGTGATCAGCCAGAGATCGAATCCCAGTTGCTGAGCGATGGGCAGGGCAAAGGTGTGGCGGCGTCCGGTGACCAGGATGACCTCGATGCCCTGGGCGTGAGCCCGTCTGAGGGTTGCTAGATCGGTTCCGGAAATCTGGAATTCGGGGTTGAGCAGGGTCCCGTCAATGTCAATGGCAATGAGGCGGAGGGAATCGGCGGTCACAATTGATTTTACCACCGGACACAATCGCGCCCCCGGAATGCCGGCCCGACCGCGCGAACCGGCGATTTATGAGATAACTTGTACCTATGAAACTTCGACTCCTTCTTTTTTGCCTGATTTTGTTGCCGATCTCGTTGCCTGCCCAGTCCGCGCCCGAAGCCGGCAAGCCCTTCGCCGTCGAATACTATTACAAGGCGAAGTGGGGACACGCAGACGAGTTTCTGCAGCTCTTCAAGAAGAACCACTACCCGCTGCTGAAGAAACAAGTGGAGATGGGCCGCATGCTCAAGGTCTGGATGGATCAGCCGCGCTACCATACGACCGAAGACGGGCGCTGGGATTATCGCGTGACCATTGTGTTCAAGAACTCAACGGCCGCGAATGAACCGTTCGACGAGGACACGCTGAAGAAGCAGCTTTGGCCCGATCAGGCCACGTACGCAAGGGAAGAGCAGCGTCGCTTTGAAATCCTCGACGGCCATTGGGACCTGCCCATCAAGAGCATGGATCTGGATGGTAAGTAAACGATGCTCCCGATTCCAGAACGATGTAAAAGAATCGTGAATCTTCCGACGAAATCCTTTATCGCTGTTATCAGAATTTGGAGTTAGACACGTCGCAGTTATGCCGATAAGTTAGATCATGGATAACTTAGTCGGTGTGGAAGACTCTCCTGTTGATTTGCTGCATGAGATTGGCGGCCGGCTGGCAGCGGCTGGTGGATTTCACGAAGTGCTGGACCGGGTGGTCGAGTTCGCCTCGGCGCTGGTGAAGTGCGATTCCTGCCTGGTCTATGTGCTCGAGGGCGAGGAACTGGTCCTGCGAGCCTCCAAGAATGCGCATCCCGAGGTTGTGGACCGGCTCAAACTGCGCGTCGGACAGGGCATTACGGGCTGGGTGGCAGAACATCACGAACCGGTGGCGATTTCAGAAAAGGCGGCGCAGGATCCGCGATTCCAGTTCTTCCACGAATTGCCGGAAGACAGTTACGAAGCATTTCTCTCCGTACCTCTGATGTGCCGGGGGCGGGTGGTGGGAACGATCAATCTGCAGCATCGCCGGCCTCACGTCTACAAGCGCAAAGAGATCCGGCTGATTTCGGCGATCGGGTTTCTGGTGGGCGCTGAGATTGAATTGGCGCGCATGGAGGAAGTCAACTCCAACCTTACCGATCAGTTACAGACTCGGAAGGTTGTGGAACGCGCCAAAGGCATTTTGCAACGCGAGCTGGGATTAAGCGAAGAGCAGGCCTACCTCGCTCTACAGAAGCAGAGCCGGCAGAAGCGCAAGGCGATGAGGGAAATTGCCGAAGCGATCATTCTGAGCGAAGAAGTGAGAGCAAACACGCGAGTGTCGTAAACGCGCGGTGGAAAATGCCGTTAATTTCCCGGTAGAGACGCGGCTTGCCGCGTCTTCGGCTGCATGCAAAGAAGACGGGCAAGCCCCGTTTTCTACAGGGAAAGCGATTACTGCCGCCTGCCCAGACAATCACGAAACGTTCCAAAGTAAATTGTTCCAAACAAAAAGCCGGAAGCAGATGGCGTCTGCTCCCGGGGAGGGACAGCTGCGGACGGGATGTGGCCCGAGCGCACCTGGGCGATTATTTCGATGCAATCTCACGCGATGCGTTCTCGCGCGGAACCGCAAAGTGCAAGGTCATGTCGTACTCGGGGAGAGCCATGGTGCTGACGAAACTCTGTCCGTTTCTCGACACCAGCGTTAGCATGGAGCCAACTTCATCGGGCTTCGACGGTTCCACGTCGTTCACCATCATCATCGCGCTGGTGGCAGTCCCGTTGACGCCCCGCAAAATGAGAAACTCCGACGCACCCTCGGTTTTGAGGGAGAAGGTATAGTCTCCCGGGCTCAGGACACACTTTTGCCAATGGACTTCGTGACTAAGGGTGAAGCTGCCGTGTGCTTCCCCGGCGGCAGCCAGAGCCGGCAGAAGGGTGAACATACTCATGCCCAGAACGGCGGCATATGCGAATTTGCGAATCGATCTCATGAAATCTCCTTTTCTGATCTAAAAGCGCACGGCCAACGTAAGACGTGAAACCAAATGGCGTGGGCTTAAATTAAGTGGAGAGCAACGAGGTCAGCAGATTTGCAGCGCAGCGAACACGGCTGGACACAAATATTAGTTCGACGGAACCGCCGCTGAGCGGGGCTCGAACTACTATGACTATGCAGGAGCTCAGTTGTGGCGTCCAACGAAAAAAAGCGATCTGTCGAATCTATTATGTGGAGACGCGGCTTGCCGCATCTGAGACCGGGCAAGCCTCGTTTCCACACTAGGACACGAACACCACCCAATGCGCTGTAGGCGCCATTAAAGTAGTTTTCCAGCGGACTCAGACGCACACGTTTGCAAAAAGCTCACCCGATACGAGAACATACTTGGTTTGCATATATCCCACAGTTCCTATAAGGAAGCAGCCGAAAATATGGCCAAGCTGAAAAAGCCCCCCAAGAAAGCAAGGATGGCAACGGTCGAGGTGAATTCGTCAAGACAAGCGCACAGCGAAAGCGCTCATGACCACGCGATTGCGCCTGCCAAAGGCAAGCTGGGTGTGATGATCCCGGGCATGGGCGCGGTCGCCACAACGTTTGTTGCGGGCGTGGAAGCGGTGCGCAAGGGAATCGCGCATCCCATCGGCTCGCTCACGCAGATGGGGACGATCCGTCTGGGGAAGCGCACAGATGGCCGGTCGCCAAAAATCAAGGAGTTCGTTCCTCTTGCCGGGCTCAACGATCTGGTCTTCACCGGCTGGGACATTTTCGAAGACAACATGTACGCGGCCGCCCGCAATGCTGGAGTGCTGGAGCGCGACCTGTTGGATAAAGTAAAGGGCCGCCTAAGCGCGATCAAACCCATGAAAGCGGTGTTCGATCACAACTACGTCAAGAAGATTGACGGGCCGAACGTGAAGAAGGGAAAGAACAAGCTGGATCTGGCCGAGCAGCTACGGCAAGATATCCGCGACTTCAAGAAGTCGAGCGGCGCGAGCCGGCTGGTCACCATCTGGTGCGCTTCGACCGAAACTTTCATCGAGCCGAGCGCCGCTCACCAGAGCGTGAAGGCGCTGGAAAAAGCGATGAAAGAGAACGACGAAAACATCGCGCCCTCGATGATATATGCCTACGCTTCGCTGATGGAGGGCGTACCCTTCGCCAACGGCGCGCCGAACCTGACGGTGGACGTACCGGCGATGCTAGAACTCTCGCGCGAGCGCGAAGTTCCAATTTGCGGAAAAGATTTCAAGACTGGCCAGACTTTGATAAAGACCGTGCTCGCCCCTGCCTTCAAGGCGCGGCTGCTCGGGGTGAGCGGTTGGTATTCAACCAACATCCTTGGCAACCGGGACGGCGAGGTGCTCGACGATCCTGGGTCTTTCAAGACCAAGGAAGAATCGAAGCTGGGAGCGCTGGAGCACATTCTGCAGCCGGCTTTGTATCCCGAGCTCTACGGCAATATTTTCCATAAAGTTCGCATTAACTATTACCCGCCCCGTGGTGACAACAAAGAGGGTTGGGACAACATCGATATCTTCGGATGGCTCGGCTATCCGATGCAGATCAAGGTGGACTTCCTGTGCCGCGACTCGATTCTTGCGGCGCCGATCGTGCTCGATCTGGTGCTCTTCCTAGACCTCGCACAGCGCACGCCGGAGCTGCGCCGTCTCGGGATTCAGGAATGGCTGAGTTTCTACTTCAAATCGCCGATGACAGCACCGGGTTTGTATCCGGAGCATGATCTGTTCATCCAGCTCATAAAGCTAAAGAACACTCTGCGGTATCTGAAGGGCGAAGAGCTGATCACGCATCTGGGCCTGGAATACTACGACTAAGAGATGCTGGTTGGTGTGGGATGGCTTGTGTGGTGACGTGCCTCTGGCCCGTCCTAAAGGGCTGCGTAGGGACGGACGCATTCGTCCGCCCAAGCCGAGCGCAGCTCGGCAGTTGCCTGCGGCCACCGCAATTCTGGACTCTCTATAGCTCGCGGAGTGCAAACGCTTCTTCACGCATTGTTGACCAAACCTCGATCCGTCCGGGTGATGGCGCCCGCGATAGAATCTTCCGATGGCTGGCAAGAAATCCGAAGCTCGGCGCTCTGAAGCTGGACACGACACACGCTACATAAAACTCCAGAAGAATTACTGCTTCGCCTGCGGCAAGAATAACCCCGACGGAATGCGCCTGCGTTTTATTTACGACGAGGAGCACAACTGTTTCGTCTGCCGGTTCCGCCTGGGCAAACGTTACGCCGGGCCGCCCGGACACTGCCACGGCGGCATCATCGCGACCATCCTCGACGAAGCGATGGGCAAGGTGAACAAACTGCGTCAGGTGGTGGCGCTGACTTCCGAGATCACCGTGAACTATCTGAAGCCGGTGCCGCTGAACCAGCCGCTGCGCGTGGAATCTCGCGAAGTCAAGGTGAAGGGCCGCAAGCACATCAATATGGCCGAAATCCTGAATGAAAAAGGGGAAGTGCTGGCGCGCAGTCAAGGCCTGTTCATAGCGATCGATCCGAAGCGCATGTTCGCGCGCTTTGTGGAGCGCTAATGCTCGTGTGAGGACGGGCGCCCTCGCCCGTCCAAGCCGAGCGCAGCTCGGCAGTTGCCTGCGCTCACCGCAACTCTGGGCCGGCTATAACCTCCAGGGGTACCGCGAATTGGGCGCGGGCTGTAAAATGAATGTCAGGGCAACGCAACTCCCAGCACCCGTAAAGGGGTGTGCTGATGGCTGACGGCTGAAAGCTGTTCCCAGAAAAGAGTAAACCCATGTCGCAAAACAACGGACACAACACCAACCTTCGTCTGAAGACTGGCCTCGCCGAAATGCTCAAGGGCGGCGTGATCATGGACGTAACGGACGCGAAGCAAGCGGAGATCGCCGAGCGAGCCGGGGCCGTCGCGGTGATGGCTCTGGAGCGCGTCCCGGCGCAGATCCGCGCCGAGGGCGGAGTGGCTCGCATGGCGTCGCCAAAGAAGATTCGCGAAATCATGGCGGTGGTGGATATTCCGGTCATGGCGAAGTGCCGCATCGGTCATTTCGCGGAGGCGCAGATCCTGCAAGAGCTGGGCGTCGACTACATTGACGAGTCCGAAGTTCTCACGCCGGCGGACGAAGTGCATCACGTGGATAAGCAAGCCTTCACGGTTCCGTTCGTGTGCGGAGCGCGTAACCTGGGCGAAGCTTTGCGGCGCATCGCCGAAGGCGCAGCCATGATTCGCACCAAGGGCGAGGCTGGCACCGGAGACGTGGTGCACGCCGTCCGGCACATTCGCCAGATTGTGCTGGAGATGAAGATTCTCACCGTCCTCGGGGAAGAAGAACTTTACGCGAAAGCCAAAGAGCACCAGGCGCCCTACGAACTGGTGAAGATGGTGGCGCGCGACGGCAAGCTGCCGGTGCCCAATTTCTCCGCGGGAGGAATCGCGACCCCGGCGGATGCGTCGCTCGTGATGCAGCTCGGAGCCGAGGCGGTGTTCGTCGGCTCAGGAATCTTCATGAAGAACTCGACCGAATTCGCCGACCCCGCGGAAGCCGAGAAGCGCGCAAAGGCAATTGTGCAGGCGGCGACCCACTTTAAGGATCCTAAAGTGTTACTTGAAGTCAGCGAGAGTCTCACCGGAGCCATGAAAGGGCTGGCTGTGTCGACGCTTGATGGGGCGCATCTGCTGCAGACGCGGGGATGGTGACGTGAGCAGGGGGCTGGTCCACCCTTTCCCTCATCTCAACTCCCGAGGGTGCCCCGTCCTTGTCGCGTTTTCTGCGACAGGGCGGGGATTTTGACTTCATATCCTCTCCACGATTCCCATCCGTTCTCGGTTTGGAAGGGTGGGATTCCACGACTGTATGCCGTGGAATCCTTGCGTATGCACTCAGCGGTGGCGGAAGAAATACACCAGTCCGGCGAGTATCAGTGCAGCCAGAAGGAAGCGGACGATGGGCCAGATATTGCTCGGCTCCGGAGTGATCGGCGAGTTGGTGGAGTTCAGCACGTTTGAAAAGTTCGCATTTCCAACTGGCATCGAGCTTGCGTCACTGGACCAGAACTTGGGCGAGCTGGTGGAAAAACTTATCTTGCGGTTTACCAATACTTTCACGTCTCCGGAACCAAGCTGACCGGCGAGTGCCTGAGACAGCTCGGGCATGAGGACCTTGCCGAGCACGCCTAGAACTTTTTCCGCGAAGTGATTCTCGATTTCGGCGTGGGTAGAGCCGGTGATGGGTAGTTCCTTGCCGTCAGTGGACTGGAGGACGAAGCCGCCTCCGGGCTTGTGTTCGATGTGAAAGGCAAATTTGACTTCTTTGTTTTCCAGCGGCAGTTTCAGGGCAGGGAATTCTGCGGTGAGTGCGGCAGCGATGTTAGCCTGGATCTTTTGTTGCAGTTCCTCGCGCGTGGGCGCTTCGAGCGGGGGCACGCTGGCATCAGTGGCGTGGGCGATGAACCCACCTTCGGGCTTGGGCTCGATTCGGTAGGTGAAGTGCGTGATCAGCCGCTTAATTTCCATGACTGCGACGGATTGTAGCGCAATTTATGGCAGGCGCTTAGTTACGTCGGTGGGATGTATTGGTAATGGCGGGTGGGCCCCATCTGCGTGGGGATATTGTTTTGTCTTTGAACACTGACATCAATTAACTGGGGGTGCGCCACTTCTCACTCTTTGAGAACTGGCCCGGCGGACAATCCGCAGGTTCGGGTTTTCCTAGAGTGGAGATTTTCAGCAATGCTCTCGAGAAAAGCAAAAGCCCCGCTAGTCAGGCGGGGCTCGGCAAAATTGCCAGTCGGTACGCTACCCTTCAACAAATTCATTATAGCAAGTCAGTCAAGTCGAGAAGCCCGTGCGGAGGACGACGGAGTTGAACCGTAATGGCTGACTAAGCCGCTCGACTGCTTGAAGGGCAGCGTCCAGTACCCACTGGCAACGTCCTCCAGACGCAACCTCTTCGCCCCTTAGTATTTAACTTGTTACAGGCAGGCACAATCCCACAAAAGTAGGTACTCCAAAGTGGGAGTGGAAGCAGTTACTTTGGCGTCTGTCGGATGTTGGCCAACCTTTTCCTTCATCTCAACTCCGAGGGGTGCCCCGTCCTTGTGCCTGCGTTCTTTGCGGACACAGGGCCGGGAAATTGACTTCCTATGCTCCAAGCCCACCTTTACGTTCAAAGTCAAAGTCCCCGCCCCGTCGACTTCGCTAAGGGCAGGCCTGGTCGCAGAAAACGCGACAAGAGCGGGGCACCCTCGGAGTAGCAAGAGCGGGCCAATCTCCATCGACCCTACCCAAATCTACCGTGACCTTTTCCCTTCTCGCCCGTTATCCTTAATGACGACGTACTTCGCGGAGAACTGGTTGAAGGCCCGCAGGCAGGAAACTGACGAGCGGCTTCTGGTGGAAGCGGCGCAGCGTGACCCGCACCGCTTTGCCGAGCTCTATGAGCTCCACTTCCATCGCGTGTACGCCTACGTCGTGGGGCGGGTCGGGCGGCGAGAGGAGGCCGAGGATGTCACCTCCGACGTTTTTCACCAGGCGCTGGCGCGCTTGCAGAACTACGAGTGGCGAGGCGTGCCGTTTTCGGCGTGGCTGATTCGCATTGCCGCGAACGCTATCACCGATCGCTGGCGGCGAGCTTCGCACGAGCACGAGAGCGATGATCCGGTTCCCGAGGATGTTGAAGACACAAACGCAGAAGATACTGAACAATGTGCAGCACTCTCACAACTTGTACACGAGCTTCCGGAGGACCAGCGCCGGATAGTGATTCTGCGCTTCGTCGAACAGAAGAGCATCAAGGAGATTGCGCAGGAAATTCGCCGGACCGAAGGCGCAGTAAAGCAATTACAATTCCGTGCCCTGAAGAAGCTGCGGGCGCAGATGGAGGGTGCCGATGCCTAAGCGCTCTCTTTCGAACCGACAGGAAGTTGACCGGCTGAACCGGGCAGTTGAGGCATTGCTGCGGCGCACGGGTGCGGCAGCACAGGCTCAGAAGGGACGAGCAAAAGCTGATCTGGAAGTCGCGCCTTTGCTGCGCGTCGCTTCCATGCTGCGCAAGCTGCCGCGAGAAGAATTTAAGGAAACTCTGCAAAGGAATTTGGAAAGGAGTGCAGCTATGGCAACCGCAACGCAAACTCCCACAGGTGTTCGCACTTTCGCAGCCCCGCGACTGGCCTTTAAGAACCCAGTCGAGGCGCTCGACTTCTACAGTAGGGCTTTTGGAGCCAGGGAGACTTTCCGCTTCGAAAATGAATACGGCCTCGGTCACGCCGAGATGATGATCGGAGATTCGGTCATCATGTTTGCCGGGGAGTGGCCGGAAGGCGGCCGTTTCAGCGCGGAGACTTGGGGACATTCGCCCATCACCATGAACATCCAGGTGCCCGACGTGGACTCTTTTGTCGAGCACGCGGTCGCAGCCGGCGCCAAGCTGGTGAGCAAACCCACCGACCAGTTCTACGGATATCGCGATGCCTCTTTGATGGATCCGTTTGGATATACGTGGAGTATTTCCATGGTAAAGGAAGAGATGCCGCTTGAAGAGATGCACCGGCGTTTCCGCGCGATGATGCCACCGAAAAAGAGACCGGAGGTTGAGCCTGTCCCGAAGGGCTACCGCACGCTCACGCCGTACATTGTGGCCCAGAACGCCGACGCGCTCATTGACTTTGTGAAGGCGGCGTTCGACGCCGAAGAGACGTTCCGTTCGGTGGGCGGAGCGGGGGGCCGCCACGCCGAGGTGAGGCTTGGCGATTCCATGATGATGATCGGTGGCGGGGGGCCGGGTCTGGCGTGGCGCGGTGATTCGCACCCCGGCGCATTCCACGTTTATGTTCGCGATTGCGACGCAATCCACAAGCGCGCATTGCAGGCGGGCGCGATGTCCATTCACGAACCAATAGATCAGCCCTATGGCGAACGTTCTTCCACGGTAAAAGATGACGCTGGCAATTTCTGGTACATCGCCACGCGCAGTAAAGGGAACTACAAATGGGAAGGTGCGCCCGACGTGCAACCCTACCTACATCCGCTGCGCGCAGAACCGGTGATCAACTTCCTGAAACGCGCCTTCGGAGCGGAGGAATTAGGGCGCTCTGCCGGGGCGGAGGGCGTTATCCATCACGTCACCATGAAGCTCGGCGACTCACATCTCGAAATGGGTGAGGCGCACGAGGTGTACGGGCCGATGGCGTCGATGTTCTACCTATATGTTCCCGATTGCGACGCGCTTTACAGGCGCGCGTTGGCACTGGGAGCGACCTCCATCTCCGAGCCAAAGGACCAGCCTTACGGTGATCGCAGCGGAGGCGTGAAGGACGCTTTTGGCAATCAGTGGTACATCGCGACTCACATCAAGGATGTGACGCCGTAGATCGGGCGGGTGGGGCCCCATCTTCGCGGGGATTCTTGGGCTTCCCTCGCGCACGGATCTCTCGCAGCTCCTTAGAAAGGCAAAAACCCCGCTGGTAAGGCGGGGCAAAATTGCCAGTCGGTACGCTACCTTTCAAGCCAGTCATCATAACCCCCGCGACACTCCGCTGCATTTCAATTGACATAAGGACTCGCGTGATCGATGCTTGAATTAGCGCGGAATTAAAAACGCTGGGAAGTCCCGATGTAAGCCTAAGTCTCATACACATTCAAGACTTTGCCTGTAAAGTACTTGAAATGAATACTTTGCACGACTACCCCTCAACCAAGCCGCGTATTTATCAAGACTTTAGCAAAGTAGGGGGAGGGGGTACCCCCACAACAAGGAACTGAGCGTTGTCTGTCCGTTCGTCACCCGTCGCTGCAATGAAAATCGGCGTTCTAGCTCTGCAAGGAGACTTCGACGCGCACCGCCGCCGTCTCGAAGAACTTGGCGCCGAAGTTGTTCTGGTGAAAAAGCCCGAGGAACTGGATGAGGTCGACGGCCTGGTAATTCCCGGCGGCGAGTCAGGCACGTTTCTAAAGCTGCTAGGTGAAGACGGGTTCGCAAAGCTGAAAGAATTCGTGCGCGTGAAGCCGACTTTTGGTACGTGCGCGGGATGCATCCTGCTAGCGACAGATGTGGAGAATCCGAAGCAGGCCGGCCTGGGTGCGCTCGACATTACCGTACGCCGTAATGCTTACGGCCGCCAGATCGACAGCTCCATCCGCGAAGGCCGATTTCTCAGCGAGCCCATCGAAATGGTATTCATCCGCGCCCCGAAGATTGAACGCGTCGGCGAAGGCGTGGAAGTGATCGCGACGGAAGGCAGTGACAAAGTGCCAGTACTGGTGCGAAAGGGCAAGACGCTCGCGGCGACGTTCCATCCTGAATTGAGCGACGACCGGCGCATTCACCAATACTTTCTCGACGTGATCGAAAACGACCGGTCTTCGGACTAAGCGACCAACGGTTGGAGGATCGGAATGCCGTCCGCGGCGGCAGTTTCCGGGAGGTGCGAGGATGGCAGATGGCGCGGATAGCCTGCAAAGGGCCCGGTAGATGGGAGCACCGGGGTACCCAATATTCCGGGCAACAAAAATCCCCGGGCGTTTATGCCCGGGGAAATGGGGATGGGAATCAAGCGTAGGCGAATTTAGGAACGGAAGCGCCGGCGGAAAATACCAGCGAGGCCCGCGAGGCCGGTTCCGAGCAATGACAGCGTGCCCGGTTCCGGCACTGCCGCCGTATTGGTGGCAAAACCCGTGGACGGACCACAGTTGCTGCCACTGGCAGTGCAGAAGTGAACAGCAAAACCGTAAGCCTTCATTTGCTTGAGCGTGACGCCAGAAATGAAGAACGATATGGTGTTCGCGCTGACGTAGCCCTTGGGCAGCGTCCCTTTCGTCAGGTTGCGAATGTCATAGTCGAAGGATCCGAAGACCTTTGGCCCATGACCCGCAAACGCGAAGTTCGATGTGTACTTGCCGTCAATCAGCACGTTCGAGATGCTGCCGGCGTTAAGACTGGCGTTCGTGTTGAACAGGATATCGCCGCCATTCAGTTTAAAGCTGTAACCGGCATTGGCTTGGAGCGTGACCATTACGCCACCCGCCTTCTGCGTCAGGGTTACGGTGCCGATGCTACCGACAATACCGAGGTTGTTGGCGTTCAATTGGATTGTATCGGCCGTCGCAAAAGGAACGACGATGGCCAGCAGAAGAAGCAGAAGAAACGAAAGGCGCATGCGAGTCATAGTCGGAGTCTCTATCCCCCAGAGGTGATTCGATCAAAGAGATACGTGCAAGTGTGTCGCCAAAATCGGCTCTCATCATGAACAAATAACTGTCTTAGTTTCATGGTGTTGTGGACAGCATTTCAACACTTTGGTAAGCGCCCATATTCCGACTGCATTATCTTGCGCAGGAAATGAAACACGAGTGTCTGGGCTCGCTATGCGGGGCGAAACTGGTCGCCCACATCGACAGGCATATGCGATGGGCCGCAGGAACTTGAAAGATGGGGGAAGCTACCGAGGGGGGCTCTCGGCAAAAAGGACTAGTCGCTCAGGTGACGCCGAATTAAGGTGGCTAAGCCAACCAGGCCGCCCCCGAGTAACGCTAGCAGGCCGGGTTCCGGAATGACAGAGGATCGGACGACGGCAGGTGACGCAAAAGAATTTGTAGAGAACATCAGGACTAGCAGAAAAACAGGGCCCAAATATCGCAAGGTGGAAACTCCTTTCGTCCAATATAGGGCATGCAATTCTCCAACTGGTCGGCTTTCACGAACAATTCATAGACAAGGTTTCTGGGGGAAATCAGGCCGAGAACGTTCAAAGCCTTTCAGTTTTCCAGAGGCTGGCTTTCTTTGTGTGCATCGCTTTGCACAGTTTTGCCAAACGCGCTCCTTCCGGGCTCGGTGCGGGGTTTGGCCCGATCCGGTATGCTTTGAAATTCTACGTATGCGCCCGCATGGAACCTGCTCCTGAATTGGAAGTTAGTCCGGTTACGTTTGCTTCGTATATACACCTGCTCGGCGGCAACCGGAATTTCCGCCGCTTGTGGAGTGCGCAAATCGTCAGCGAAATCGGCGATTGGTTTTACACGCTGGCAATCTACAACCTGCTGTTGCAACTTACCGGGCGCGCTGGATCGGTAGCGCTGGCCCTCGTGCTGCAAGTGCTGCCGCAGACTTTGATCGGCCCAACGGCAGGCGTAGTTAACGATCGGCTACGGCGCAAGCACGTCATGATCGCGGCGGATATCGGGCGCACATTGATCGTGCTCTGCATGCTGCTGATTCGCTCGAAAGAGATGGTGTGGCTGGTCTATCCGCTACTGATGGCGGAGACCTTGCTAGCCGCTTTTTTCGAACCGGCGCGCGGTGCCGTGATCCCAAACATCGTCGAGCGGGAAGACATCGTGGTGGCGAACACACTCTCCTCCACCACCTGGAGTCTCAATCTGATGCTGGGCGCCACGCTCGGAGGAGTGGCTGCCGCCCTGCTCGGCCGCGATGCGGTCTTCCTGCTGAACGCGCTCTCGTTTGTAGTTTCCGCCGCGTTGATTTGGAGGATGCGCTTCGCCGAGCCGCATGCGGAAGGCGGCCGCCGGTTCGAGGCACGGGAACTCGTGGACTTCTCGCCGATCCTGGCAGGGATTCGCTATGTGCGCGCGCATGCGCGTCTGCGAGCGACGGTTTTCGTGAAATTTGGAAACCTGATCATCGGACCGAGCTGGGTGCTCTTCACCGTGATGGGACAAAATGAATTTGCCGTCCGCTGGCACGGCATGGCGCCCGAACGCGGCGCGTTTCTAGGGATGAGTCTGCTGCTCGGTGCCCGCGGCCTGGGCGCGCTACTCGGGCCGGTATTGGCTGCCCCATGGGCAGGGCACTGGAAACATCGACTGGAAGTCGCGATCTTCTGGGGATACCTGGGAGCGGCTGCCGGATATACGCTGCTGGGCGTTTCGGAGCATTTGTGGCAGGCGTGCTTGTGCGTGATGCTGGCGCACTTCGGAAGCTCGATCGTGTGGGTATTCTCAACGACGCTGCTGCAAATGCAAAGCGACGACAAGTTTCGCGGCCGCGTGTTCGCCGCCGACTTGGGCCTCTGCATGTTCACGATTGCGGCGGGCGCGTATCTCGCAGGACGGTTCGTGGATTGGGGCTTCGCCGCGCGGCACGTCGCCAGCGTCGCAGGCATGTTCATGCTGATTCCTGCGGTGCTATGGGGATTATCGGTGCGGCGGAACCAGCTAGTGAAGTGACGGACGCCCTCGCCCGTCCACGGCATCGCCTGTCGCAGTTTCTGGAGCCGTCACGCCAACCGGTCGATCTTCGCGGCCAGAATGAAATCCGACTCGGTCAGCCCATCCACCGCGTGCGTCCAGGTCGTGATTTCCACCTTGCCCCATCCCAATAAGATGTCGGGATGATGACCCTGCTCCTCGGCCACTTCGCCAACGCGATTTACGAAAGCCAGGGCGGCCTTAAAGTCGGGAAATTTGTAAGCGCGCACGAGGTGATGCTCGTTGACAATATTCCACTGCCCAGGGTCCGCCAACTGAGCATAAATCTCGGTGAGTTTGTCTCCCTTTAGCGACGGCACGCCGCCGCGGCAGGGGACGCAGGTTCGATCTGCAAGCGTAGTTCTGTGCAAGACGACAGTCCTAGAACGGGATATCCTCATCCGTGATCGGAGAGCTACCAGCCGGGGCGTGCTCGGGTTCGGGCGCGCTCTGGTCGAAGTTATTTCCGCCCGCGGATGCCGAGACTCCGCGCGAACTGCCGGCGTGCTCGCCACCACCGCCGCCTTCGCCGCGCGAACCAAGCAGCACGAGATCGTTGGCCACAACCTCCGTCATATACTTCTTCTGGCCCGACGTTTTGTCGTCCCACGAGCGGGTCTGGAGGCGGCCTTCGATGTAGACCTTGCCACCTTTCTTCAGGTATTCACCGGCAATCTCCGCCAGGCGTTGCCAGAGCACAACGTTGTGCCATTCGGTGCGATCCTGCCACTGGCCGTCTTTGCCCTTGAAGCGCTCGTTGGTGGCCAGGGTGATCTTTGCGACCGGAGTGCCCTGCGGCGTGAACTTCACCTCAGGATCCTTGCCAAGATTTCCAATCAGGATGACTTTATTTACGCTCTTCATGAGTGCGGCCTCCTTCGAGATATTACTTTTCGAGACGCTGAGACGCTCACTATAGCAGAATTGGGCGGCCCAGATGCTGTGTCGGCCGTACCAAAAATATGTGATGAATCGGACGAGCGCCGGGGAGGTAGATTTCGACACCCAAGCTTTCAAAAAGGGCACCGAATTTCCCGTCGAGACGCGGCTCGCCGCGTCTCCGACCGACCACAGAATTTGAGGCGCTGCACCCTCCTCGCCTCTCCAGTGCACTTCCGATAGAATGTGATTACGATGTCTGATGTTGCGAGCACTCAGCCGCCGATACCGGCGGCTGAAAAGGAATCTGCTGCGAGCCCTCTGCCGGTGGTGGCGGTTTGGGCGCGCGATCTGCTGGTCTCGCTCGCGATCTCCGCATTCATCATTATCTTTCTCTACCAGCCGGTAAAGGTAGAAGGCACCAGCATGATGCCCGGCCTCGAAGACCAGGAGCGGATCTTCGTCAACAAGTTTGTCTATCGCTGGGAGCCGATCCAGCGCGGCGACATCATCGTCTTCCGCTATCCGCGCGACACTTCGAAGAGCTACATCAAGCGCGTCATCGGTGTTGCCGGCGACCGGGTTCGTATCCAAAATGGCCAGGTTTATGTGAATGGCCAGGCGCTGGATGAGGACTACGTCCCCAGCGATTACGCGGATGCCCGCTCTTATGGCGAGATCGTGGTTCCGCGGAACAGCTTCTTCGTTCTAGGCGACCATCGCACAATGTCGAACGACAGCCGCGACTTCGGTCCCGTAAACGATCGCTTCATCTACGGCAAAGCCGTCTTCGGATACTGGCCGATGGAGAAGCTGGGAAGACTGCGGTGAAGCAGCTTTCTACTGACACCACCGCTCTCTCCTGCTAAAATCTCTAAAATCCACTCCAGGAGTTCCAATGCAAGCGATCCTTGCGCTCGAAGACGGCAGAGTCTTCCGAGGCAAAGGCTACGGCGCTAAAGGCGAGTGCTCCGGCGAAGTCGTTTTCAATACTTCCATTACGGGCTACCAGGAAATTTTCACCGACCCATCTTACGCGGGACAAATTGTCGTCCTGACCAACCCCGAAATTGGAAACTACGGCACCAATCCCGAAGACAACGAAGCAGTGCGCCCGTACATCGAGGGGCTGATCGTGCGCGAGTTTTCGAAAGTCAGCTCCAACTGGCGCTCGCAGCAGGTGGCCGATGAGTTCATGGAACAGTTCAGGATTCCGGTGCTCGCCGAGATTGACACGCGTGCGCTTGTCCGCCACTTGCGCACCTACGGCGTCATGCGCGGCGTGATCTCGACGCTGGAGGCCGACACCGACAAACTCGTAGCCAAGGCGCTCGCGATCCCCAAAATGGATGGTCAGGATCTCGCCAAGGTCGTCTCGACCAATCACACCTACGTGTGGGAGATGGGCGAACGCTCGCACCTGCCCGACGAAGTCGTCGGCGTAAAGGACGAGCCGGCGCGTTTCCACGTGGTCGCCTATGACTTCGGCATCAAGCAAAACATCCTGCGGAAACTGCGGGGGGAGGGCTGCAAGGTGACGGTGGTCCCGGCGCAGACGACGGCGGAGGACGTGCTGACCTTGAAGCCCGACGGCGTGTTCCTGTCGAACGGTCCGGGCGATCCTGAGCCCTGCACGTATGCGGTCGACAACATTCGGCGCCTGATGGGAAGGCAGCCAATTTTCGGAATTTGCCTGGGACATCAGCTGGTCGGCATTGCGCTCGGAGGGAAGACCTTCAAGCTGAAATTCGGCCACCACGGCGGAAATCATCCGGTGAAGCAGCTAGCGAGCGGCAAGATCGAGATCACCGCGCATAACCATAACTTCGCCGTCGATCCCGATTCGCTGCCGCAAAGCGAAGTTGAATTGACGCACATGGATTTGAACGACTCGACCCTCGAAGGCATGCGCCACCGGAATCTGCCGCTGTTCACGGTGCAGTACCACCCGGAAGCCGCGCCGGGGCCGCACGATTCGCACTACTTGTTCAAGGATTTTGTGAAGATGATGGAGGAGTTTAAGAGGTGAGGATCGCAGCCACTGCCGCGAGCTTGCTCCTTCTGGTGGCTCCACGTGCATTTTGCTCGGTGATGGTTAATGGGCCTCCGACGAAGTCTTCGCGGAATGTTGTCGTCACCACATTATTTGAAGGCAAGCCGCGAAAAGGCGTCAAGGTTGAGATCTACAGATGCCGTAAGCAGATGGAGGCAAATCCTAGCTTTACGCTCATCACCGGCGAAGATGGCACAGTTGCACCGCCCGCGCTGTCTCCCGGAGAGTATTGCATTGTTGCCTTCGCCGATCTCAATCTCGTAGCCGACCTGGAACTGCGCGTCTCTTCGCATTTCAAGGAAAAGACAAGTTCGTTTTCGATGGAGCTGGTTGCCAGTAGGTTTCCGACGTGGGAGCAGCGGCTAGCGGCCGCGGAACAGATGCCCGTCAAGGATCGATTGCAAAACTTCAGCGGGGTCGTGCGAGACCCGACGGGGGCGGCAATCCCGGGCGTTGCCATTGAGATCATCCGCAAGGGCACGCAGGGCAAAGAGCGCGTGGCCCAGCTCAAATCCGACAGAGACGGACGTTTCTCGACAGAGTTGGCGGAAGGATGGTACATAGCGGTTTTTTTGGCCCAAGGTTTTGGCACCCAACTGCTTCCTTTTGAGATCTCAAAGACGCAGGGTGACGGCGACCTTCGAGTTAGGTTGGAAATTGGGGCGTCGACACAATGACGGAGAAAAGGCCATGAGATGCAAGAGCTCCAGCATATCTATCCTTTCCACTCCGGCAGCGTTGCTCTTTCTTTCAATCGCAGCCTTCGCCGCCGACGCCATCGACGTCCAAACGAGCCACCACTCCGCGCGTGAACTCCAGGAAAAGTTGGAGCTCGAGCAATTGCTCAAGAAATACGACGTCAGCAAGTACACCTTCACCCACACGGTCGTCATCGAGGAGCGGGCCATGAACCACGCTTTCCCGGTGCTGACGTTGAACGTTCACTTTCTCGGCTCCGATGACGAATTGCTCTCGTCATTTCTGCACGAGCAGTTGCACTGGTACCTGGCGCAGCATCGTCCAGCGATGGAGGACGCCGTCCGCCGGCTCAAGGAAATGTATCCGCACGCTCCCGTCGGACTGCCCGAGGGCGCCGACACCGAATACAGCACCTATGGGCACCTGGTCGATTGCTATCTTGAAATCCAGGCCGACCGCGAGTTGATCGGCCGCGAGCGCACGGACCGAGTAATTAAGAATAAGCCTTGGTACACCTGGATCTACAAGACCATTCTTCAGGACGAGGACAGAATTGCCGCGCTGGTTAGAGCGGAGCGGTTGGAGACGAATTGATGGTGAGAGTCTCCAGTCTAACCCTTAAAGGTTTGTCATCCCGAGCGAAGCGAGGGATCTGCAGTTTGCCGGAAGTGCCTCAAAGTTCGCGCCCGAATGGGCCGTGCACAGCGAAGGATTGAAAGCATGAGAGAAGAGAAGCGCTATTACGTCTACATCATGGCTAGCCGCTCGTTGACTCTCTACACCGGCGTGACCGGAGACATCTACCATCGCGCGTTGCAGCACAAGACGGGGGAAGTCGAAGGCTTCACAAAGAAGTACCACATTGACCGCCTCGTCTATTATGAAACGTTCAAGTACGTGAACAACGCTCTTGCTCGCGAAAAACAAATCAAGGCTTGGACGCGAGCGAAGCGCCTAGCGCTGATCAAGACTATGAATCCGGCATGGCAAGATCTGGCTGACGGCTGGGGTGAGCCGACAAAACTGCAGATCCCTCGCTTCGCTCGGGATGACAATACTAACAATAGCGGTGACAACCCCAACGATCTAGAAGGTAGGGACGGGGTGGTTAAAGCTGTGCCCCTTGAAAGCAAGGCCAAAACCGCATAATGCCTAAACGAACCGATATCTCGAAAATCCTGATCCTCGGCTCCGGCCCCATCGTCATCGGACAGTCCGCCGAGTTCGACTACTCCGGCACGCAGGCGTGCAAGGCGCTCAAGTCGGAGGGCTTTGAAGTCGTGCTGGCTAACTCGAACCCGGCCACCATCATGACCGATCCCGAATCCGCGGACCGCACTTACATCGAGCCGCTTACTCGCGAATATCTCGAAGAGATCATTCGGGTCGAGCGAGAATTGTCGCCCAGTGCGGGTTTTGCCATTCTGCCAACCGTTGGCGGACAGACCGCGCTCAACCTTGCCATCGAACTCGCTGACGGCGGCGTGCTTGAAAAGTACAGTGTGCATCTCATCGGCGCGCAGATCAGCGCCATCAAGAAGGCGGAAGACCGTCTCTTCTTCAAAGATGCGATGCAGCGCATCGGACTCGACGTGCCGAAATCTGCGCTCGTCAGCAACTTGAAAGACGGCGTCGAGTTTGCCGGCAAGATCGGCTTCCCGGTCATCATTCGCCCCTCGTTCACGCTGGGCGGCACGGGCGGCGGTATCGCCTATAACCGCGAAGAGCTGATGGAAGTGCTCGCCCGTGGCCTCGACCTCTCGCCGGTGCATGAGTGCCTGATCGAAGAATCGGTTCTCGGCTGGAAAGAATACGAACTCGAGGTGATGCGCGACACCAAAGACAATGTCATCATCATCTGCTCGATCGAAAACTTCGACCCCATGGGCGTGCATACCGGCGACTCCATCACCGTCGCGCCGGCGCAGACGCTCACCGATCGCGAGTACCAGATGATGCGCGATGCGTCGATTGCCGTGATCCGCGAGATCGGCGTCGAGACCGGTGGATCTAATATCCAGTTCGGCGTCAATCCTTCGACCGGGCGCATGGTGGTGATCGAAATGAACCCGCGCGTCTCACGGTCGTCTGCTCTTGCGTCTAAAGCCACCGGTTTCCCAATTGCGAAAATTGCCGCCAAACTCGCCGTTGGCTACACGCTCGACGAGATTCCAAACGACATCACGCGCAAGACTCCCGCCTGCTTCGAGCCGACGCTCGATTACGTGGTCGTTAAAATTCCGAAATGGCAGTTCGAAAAATTTCCCGGCGCCGACGAATCGCTCGGACCGCAGATGAAGTCGGTCGGCGAAGTGATGGCCATCGGCCGCACGTTCAAGGAAGCGTTGCTGAAAGGCGTACGGGCACTTGATACCGGCAGGCGGGTGGGCTCGGAGAAAATTGAGCCCAAGATCCTTACCCAGCGCCTGGTAACGCCGCATCCCGAGCGGCTTTCCTACGTGCGCTATGCTCTGCGCCAGGGACACACGATCAAGCAGATCGCGAAGATGACGTCGATCGATCCCTGGTTTCTCTACCAGCTCAAAGAAATTAACGACATGCAACTTGAGCTGGAAAAGCACCCGATGGAATCGATCCCGACTGAGGTGCTGCGCGAAGCGAAACGCATGGGCTTCTCCGATGGACGTCTCGCCGGAACCTGGCGTCTGGACGGAAAAGGCGGCCAGGAAAAAGTTCGTCACTTCCGCAAGAAGCACGGAGTGAAACCGGTTTACAAGCGAGTCGACACCTGCGCCGCGGAGTTCGAAAGCTACACACCTTATCTCTACTCGACTTACGAAGAAGAAGACGAGGCCGCGCCCACAGCGAAGAAGAAGGTCGTGATTCTCGGTTCCGGTCCCAACCGCATCGGGCAGGGAATCGAGTTTGATTATTGCTGCTGCCACGCCAGCTACGCGCTGCGTGAGGATGGCTACGAAACCATCATGATCAATTGCAATCCGGAGACGGTCTCCACCGACTACGACACCAGCGACCGCCTCTACTTCGAGCCGCTCACGCTCGAAGACGTGTTCGCTGTCTGCGAGCACGAAGCCTCGGGCGGCGCGCCGGTTGGCGTGATTGTGCAGTTCGGAGGTCAGACGCCGCTGAATCTATCTCTGCCGCTTAAGGCTGCAGGCGTCAACATCATCGGCACTACGCCTGAATCGATTGACCTGGCGGAAGATCGCAAGCGCTTCGGCAAATTGCTCGAGGAGCTCGACATCCCGCAAGCTCCCGGGGCCATGGTCGCCTCGGTCGAAGAGGCGGTCGAAGCGGCGAAGAAAATCGGCTTCCCAGTGCTGGTCCGTCCTTCGTATGTGCTCGGAGGACGAGCCATGGTCATCGCCTACGACGAAGACACGATCCAGCAGTACATGAAGCAGGCGGTCGAGTATTCGCAAGACCGGCCCATCCTCATCGATAAATTTCTGGAAGACGCGATTGAAGTTGACGTGGACGCGCTTTCTGACGGCGAGGACGTCGTGATCGGCGGCATCATGCAGCACATTGAGGAAGCTGGCATCCACTCCGGCGATTCGTCATGCGTGCTGCCCGCGGTGGATATTCCTGAGCCGCTGCTCAGGCGCATGCGGGAATACACGTTCAAACTGGCGCGCGCGCTCAAAGTAATCGGACTGATGAATGTGCAGTTCGCGATTCCGCGCGGCAACGGCCCGAAAGGAAACGGCCACCACGAACCCAAGGTCTACGTGCTCGAAGTGAATCCACGTGCCTCCCGCACCGTGCCCTTCGTCTCAAAAGCAACCGGAGTGCCCATGGCCAAGATTGCTGCGCGACTTATGACCGGACGCAAGCTGCGCGAATTTCTTCCTGAGTATGTCGAGCGCGGCGCCGATCTGGACACGGGCCGCTACTTCTATGTGAAATCGCCGGTCTTTCCCTGGTCGAAGTTTCCCGGCGTCGACACGGTTCTTGGCCCCGAGATGCGCTCGACCGGAGAAGTCATGGGCATCGCCGATAATTTCGGTGAAGCTTTTGCGAAGGCGCAAATGGCTGCTGGCCAGAAACTGCCGACCAAGGGAACTGTCTTCATCAGCGTCACCGACCACGACAAGCCGCACGTAGTCGAGGTGGCGCATCGGTTCGTCGACATGGGATTTAAACTTGTGGCGACGCATGGCACGGCGGATGTCCTGGAAGAAGCCGGCTTGGTGGTTGAGCGCGTATATAAGGTGAAGGAAGGTCGCCCCAACGCGGTGGACCTGGTCAAAGCCGATCGTATCCAGTTGATTGTCAATACGCCGCACGGTCCCGACCCGTACTTCGACGAGAAAGCGATCCGCCGCGCCGCGGTTACCGGACGCATCACAACGATTACAACCCTTTCCGCTGCCCGAGCTGCCGCTGAAGGCATTGCCGCCCTGCAGCGAGGAGAAGTGCGCGTGCAAGCACTGCAGGCGCTGCACGCGGAGCGCGTCACTGCGAAGTAATCCCACGATGCCGTCCGAAGCCGAACGAATCATAAGCCTGTATGAGCGGCACGCAGCCGATTGGGATAAACAAAGAGGGCGCGCTCTTTCTGAAAAATCCTGGCTCGACCGTTTCTTAGCGCTTCTACCGCCCGCAGTTTCAATTCTTGATATAGGGTGCGGCTCTGGGGAGCCAATTGCCCGCTACTTGCTTGAGCAGGGCTACGAGGTGACTGGCGCAGATTCCTCGGCGGCACTTATCGACATCTGTAAGAACCGTTTTCCGGACCGGGACTGGCTCGTCGCGGACATGCGGAAGCTGTCTCTGAAGCGCCATTTTGGCGGCATTCTGGCCTGGGACAGCTTTTTCCATCTATGCCCGGAAGATCAACGCATTATGTTTCCGATCTTCAGAAGCCATGCTGCACCAAAAGCGGCTCTAATGTTTACCAGCGGACCTTTGGATGGGGAAGCAATCGGTACCTACAAAGACGAGCCGCTTTACCACGGGAGTCTGGATGCAGAGGAGTACCGCACGCTTCTCAAGCAGAATGGCTTCGATGTAGTGTCACGCATAGTTAAGGATCCAGCCTGCGATTACCACACCGTCTGGCTGGCTCAGCTCAGATAAACGTGTTATCTATCTAAACAGATGCAACCAACTGTTGAACCGAATGACAGGCAATCGTGCCGCGTGCATAGTTCCACTTGAATATTCATGAGTAAAGCCCCGTTTGTCCTGATCACCGTCCTCGGTCTTCCCATCTTCATCGCGGCTGGCGTCTTCGGTCCGGCGGCCTTTGATCTTGTTTTCCACCGGCGGCCGCCGGAGCGCTTTCTGATTCCTGCCGGATATAGTGGCTGGGTACGCGTCGATTTTCGCCAGAAAGATGCGCCGCGATTGCCGTTGGAAGACGGCCGCCTACTGCTCAAGCTCAATGCGCAAGGAAGGCTGCGGACGTCTTCCGATCCTCTTGCTGGCCATGGCAAAGACGATTTTTTCTACTACTCAGGCGATCGCCGTACGCCGCTCTCGAACGTTGGCGTGTGCAAGGGCGGTATGGTCTGGCAGATTGAAACTATGGTTGATGAGCCTACTTCGACACCGTTTGAACGCTTCTTCGTCGGGAATGAAGGCCAGTATCGCCATGAAGTCGACCCCGCCGGCAAAGAGCCCGCCTGCGAGTGATGAGCGAGAGGGGACCCGTTCGTGTGGGGACCGGTGCCGTCGCCCGTTCGCGTAGGGACAGCCGCCCTCGGCTGTCTAAGCCGAGCGCCGTTCGGCCACTGCCTGCGGTCGAAGCAAATTGGGGTCTGCTAGAGAGATGTTACGATTGGCATGGTTCGCAGCCGGAGAGCGAAATGGTCGGCATCGTTGCGTTTCACGTCGTGATGTTACTTGTGGGCCTGGGAATTGTGAGTCGAATTTTGCCATCGGGACGCATCGGTTATATGCTCGGCTACTTGCACAAAGCGATCGGGATCACCACGCCGTTCCCGGAACAAGTGCGGACGGTGGCGCTGATTTGGATTGGATCCACAATCATCGTTGTTGACGGATGTCTTCTCCTGCTGGTGTTCATCACCTCATTGTCAAAGTCCGGATGACAAAGTTAAGCGCGAAGGCTGATAATTTGGGTGCAAGAGTACTCGCGAGCGACTAGCCGCGAACGACCAATGACTAGTAACTATCGACTGGGGTCTACCATGCTCTTATCCGGAATCTTCCCGCCCATCACGACGCCCTTTTATCCTGACGGCGAGGTTTATTACAAGAAGATCGAATCGAACGTCGAGCGCTATTCGCGCACGCCGGTCACCGGCATAGTGGTGCTCGGCTCGACCGGCGAGGCAATTTTTCTCTCTGACCAGGAACGCCGCGACGTGCTGAAGACAGCGCTCGCTGCCGCCGCTCGCGGCAAAGTCATGGTCGCAGGCACTGGCGCCGAGTCGGCACACGAAACTCTGCAACTGACCGCGTACGCGGCCGAACTCGGCTACGACGCGGCTCTGATTCGCACGCCGCACTACTACAAGAAACAGATGTTGCCGGCGAACCTCCTCGCTTTCTATCGCACGGTAGCTGACCGATCTCCGCTGCCGATCATCATCTACAACTTCCCGCAGGCCACCGGATACGATATGCCCGCTGAGCTCGTGATCGAACTCGCAGGCCATCCCAACATTGTCGCCATCAAGGAATCGAGCGGCAACCTCGACAAAGTGAAACAGCTGGTCGAAGGTACGCGCAACATAAGAAGGCAGGCCACGGTGACAGAAACGTTCGATGCCGTGACACCGCGCATGCTCAAGGCAGCGGCCGCGGAAAGCGAAAAACAGAGCAGGGAACTGGTCAGCGTCGCCTCGCTCGCAGGTTCTGGGGAAACGGTGGAGAGACGGGCGCCCTCGCCCGTCGACGCAGGCAGCGCGAAACCTTCGTCCTCGGCAGTGACGGTCGTAGGAAAATTAAAGACACGGCAGAAAGAAGTCGGTTTCCAGGTGATGGTTGGCGCGGCTCACCAGCTCGAACCGTCGCTGAGTCTGGGAGCAGTCGGCGCCATTCTCGCCTTTGCCTGTCCAGCGCCCATGGCTTGCTACGAGATCCAGGCCGCGTTCAAAGACGGAGACCACGCTCTCGCCCGCGAAAAACAAGAGCGCGTGAGACTGGCCGCTCAACGCGTGGTTGGTGACCTCGGCATCCCCGGCGTGAAGTATTCGATGGACCTCAACGGCTACTACGGAGGCCCGTCGCGGCTGCCGTTCCTGCCACTCTCCGGCGAGCAGAAGGCGGAGATCGAGATGTTGATGGCGGGAATCAAGAGCTAGGCGGCTTCGAAAAAATGTTACTGCGCACCGTAAGAGCCGGATAAGAACTCTGGCTGACCCAGAGCCAGGTGGTCATTGTCATTGCCGTTAGGCTGCTCCTGTGCCACAATCCCGTGCATGCGCCAGTTTTTTGTACCGCTAGTCTTGCTCACCCTCCTGTGCACTGCCGCCCACGCTACGAAAGAGAAGGATGGCTCCAAAGATCAGGGCAGCGAAGCGGGAATCGTCATGTTCTGGCCCAACCAGGATAATGCGATCCTGAAACTAACGTTCTCACGTTTTCAGAATATGGCAACGTATGGTGCGCAGATGACTCTGATTTCTAACGTGGTGGTTCAAAATCTTTCCACGAAGCTCATTCCCAAGGCGTCCTTCAGCGTGGCGTTGCTTGACAAGGATCGAGTACGCGTTGGCAACGGCAACCTGGTCATCGACGATCTCAACGCCGGCGAATCCGCGAAGGTCCAATTCCAATGCCAATCAACGGGAGCGCCGGCGGTGCTGTCAATCTCCGCGCGCAACAACGGTGGTGTGCCGGTTTCGCTGAAAACAATTCCGATGACGATAATTACAGTGCCCGCTGGAGCAAGTCTTAAGGTTGACGACAAGGATGAAGGATTAACTCCCGCCAGAATCAATGTCGGCGTCGGGACGCACCAGTTGGAGATGAGGAAGGAAGGTTTTGCAGTCGCCACCACACCGTTGGAAGTGGCTCCGGACGAGGCCCCTGGTGGCAGCATGACGATCACGCTTGGCGGACTCACTGACGACACGATCGAGCTTCGGGACGGCTCGATCATAACCGGCGGCGTGATGTCGATGACCTTGGAGACCGTGGTGATCGACGTCAACGGCCAACGGGAGACCATCGAGCGCAACAAAGTTAAGAAAATCTTTCTGGTCGAGCGAATCGTCACACACACCGAGACGGTTTCGCAGCCTCCGGCGAAGAGGCGCGCTGCAACTACTTCGCCAACTCCTCATCCGTAGCACCCATCTTTTAAGGTGTTGTCATCCCGAGCGTTTTTATTGGGAATCACATCCTCTTGATCTACCACCTCTGGTACTATTATTAGAACGAACGTTCGAACGTATGGCGACTTTGCCAGCAACCCGCGCTTCCCTACGCCGCGTCCCGGTTTCCGCCAGGACACCCGGTCCTGCGACTGAGACTCGTTTCGACCGACGCCTTGGACAGATCCTTGACCAAGCCACAGAAGTCTTCTGCCAGAAGGGATACGAAGGGGCATCGATGCGCGATCTCTCTCGCGCCACTGGTATGTCGCTGGCGGGGTTGTATCACTACTTCGAATCGAAAGAGCGCCTCCTGTACCTGATCCAGAAGCACACGTTTTCTACTATTCTAGAAAAGCTCAAAGGCCGGTTGGAGGATGTAACTCACCCCGAGCAGCGGATCCGCATTTTTATTTTGAATCACCTCGAATATTTTGTTAGCAATCAGCAGGGGTTGAAGGTGCTGGCGCATGAGGACGAGGCATTGAAGAACGGCTTCAGCTCGGAGATCGCCGGCATCAAGCGCGAGTACTATCGCATCTGCCTCGGCCTGATGGACGACCTTCGGCGCACACGCGGCCTCGATTTCAATACTCGCACAGCGGTGATGAGCCTGTTCGGCATGATTAACTGGATCTACACTTGGTATAACCCGCGCGTCGACGGCCATGCCGACGCGCTCGCGGAGCGGATGGGCAACATTGTTCTCGACGGAATTGTACGCAGCATCAAGCCGCGCAGCAGCAACGCAAAGAAATTAACGCGTACTCAATAAGGAGCAATTATGGCGACCACGACGCAGCCGGCCACCGGCGAAACCACCAAGCAGCTTATTAACTGTCGCACCGACACCGGCGTGGCCGTGATCGAGATGAACGATCCTCCGGCGAATACCTATACCTACGAAATGAACCGCCAGCTCGACGAGGCCATCCTCAAGGCGCGCATGGATAACGATGTGCACGTCATCGTACTCACGGGCGCGGGCGATAAGTTTTTCTCCGCCGGGGCGAACATCAAGATGCTGGCGTCGGTCGACCCAACGTTCAAGTATTACTTCTGCCTGCACGCCAATGAAACGCTGCTGCGGCTGGAGCACACGCCGAAACTCGTAATCGCGGCGATCAACGGCCATTGCGTCGGCGGAGGCCTAGAGATCGCGATGGCTGCCGACCTCCGAATTGCCCGCAAAGATGCCGGCAAGATTGGACTTCCCGAAGTCAACCTCGGCGTGCTTCCCGGAACCGGCGGAACGCAACGCTTGTCGCGCCTCGTGGGGAAGAGCAAAGCCATAGAACTGATGATCACGGGCAACACGTTTTCTTTCGAAGAGGCGCAGGAGTTCGGGATTGTGAACGACATTTTCGAGCGCGATGGCTTCATGGAGAACATCATGGAGTATGCGCGACAGTTCACGCCTCCGAACAAGGCCGCGAAGGCTGTAGGACGCATCAAGCGGGCCGTGCAGACGGGGTGGGAGATTCCCATGGAGTCGGCCTTGGCCGTCGAACGCGAGAACCAGCAGATTCTGTTCCAGAGCGACGACGCCAAAGAAGGCTTGGCTGCATATGTTGAGAAGCGGCCGGCTGTGTTTACCGCGAAGTGAGAGCAAAGCCTGGAACCACAGGGAGCACAGAGGAACACCCTGTGGCTTTTCTCGGTGTTCCTCTGTGATCCCGGTGGTGAAGAACTGAGGTCGTAATGCCAGGTAGAGTAACCAAAATCGGGAACTTCAGCGATTGGGTCGGTCTCTTCAACGAATGGCGCAAGGAAGTTGGCGTCGACAAAGATGACGTTGAGGCCTTCCATTTCGACACGCTCTACGGAGCTATCGAAACCGAGGAGATCCAGTTTGGTTCTTACAAAGGCCGCAACAAGTGGGAGAACCTGCGCCAGGTGCCCACGCAGCAGATGCGGGACGCGCTGATGAACATGATCGTCTATCAGGGCGACACCGAATTTGCCAGCGTGGAGCAGCAGCGCAACTTGTTTGCAACCGCGCCCACCGAATATGATCGTCGCGCAATTACCCGCGTAATGATCGAAGAGATGCGCCACGGCTGGCAGATGTGCGCGCTGCTCATCGACTTCTTCGGGTCTTCAGGGAAGGTGGAAGCGCAGAAAATGCTGGAGCGCCGGGCATTCGAGAATAAAAGACTGCTGGGCACTTTCAACGTCGACGTCGACAACTGGCTGGACTTTTTCACCTACACCGACTTCGTCGACCGCGACGGCAAGTTCCAGCTCCAGATGCTGAAGTATTCGTCTTTTGCGCCGCTCGGACGCTCGACATCTTACATGCTCCGCGAGGAAGCCTTCCACATGGGAACCGGCCACGATGGGCTGCGCCGGGTGGTCGAAGCGGGCGTGATTCCGCGGTGGCTCCTGCAAAAATATTTGAACAAGTGGATATCGAGTTCGTTCGATCTTTTCGGTACAGATCATTCTTCTTCGGCGCACTGGGCCTACGTCTGGGGAATCAAGGGCCGGTACGACGAACTGGGGAACGATAAGGCCGCCGATCTTGACGACCTGAACGACTACAGCCGTCACCTGTATCGGGAGGAAGTTGCGGGATTGGTTGAGCGGCTGAACACGTTCCTGACGCCCGGCGAGAAGAAGTTCTACACACCCGACATCCGCTTCAATCGCAGCATCGGACAATGGACAGGGCAGAAGTATCACTGCGAGACAGGCGAGCCGTTGGACGACCGCAGCTACGAGCAGCACTGTGAAGAGAATCTTCCCAGCGCGAAAGACAAAGAACTGCTGCTCGACATTATCCGCAACGAAAACCATTGGATCAAAGAGAAAACGGGTGCACGCGATCCGCTGTCGACGATTGGCGAGCCGCGGAAGCAAGCCATCAACATTTAGCACGGCTCACGTAGGGACAGCCGCCCTCGGCTGTCCAGCGAAGCGAAGCTCCGCAGGGGACCGATCGAAATGGCAACCGCCTCCACAACGCGCCTCAACCTCGAAGTAAATTCACCTGTTGCGCGTATCACGCTGATCAACCCTCCGGTCAATGTCGTCGACCTCCCGATGACGCTGGAGTTGCAGCAGGCGCTCGCGGAAATAGAGTCCCGCAGAGACATCTCGACAGTTCTCTTTCAAGGTAACGGCCGCACCTTCTCCGCCGGCGTGGACATCGAAGCTCACCTCCCCGACCAGATTCACGAAATGCTCACGAGCTTTCACGCGGTGATCCGCGCCATTGTGGCCTCGCGCAAAGTCACGATTGCGGCCGTCCGTGGCTCTTGCCTCGGTGGAGGCGCGGAACTCGCCGCTGTCTGCGATATGGTTTACACCGCGCGCGATGCCAGTTGGGGATTTCCTGAAATCAAGTTGGGATGCTATCCGCCGGTCGCCGCGGTGGTGCTGGCAGCGCTGATCGGTCAGAAACGCGCCTCCGAACTCATTCTTACCGGACGCCAGTTCTCGGGAGACGAAGCCGCGGCCATGGGCTTGGCGACCCGATCGGTGAAGGCTGAGGAGCTCGAATCGGTTGTTGACCGGGCGCTCGCCGAACTCCGCCAACTGAGCCCGGTATCGCTTGCCCACGCCAAGAAGGCCATTTACGCGTGGGATGCGATTCACTTTGACAAAGGGCTGGCCAGAGCTGAGAAGATTTACATGGACGAACTCATCTCGACCGCGGACGCGCGTGAGGGTATCATTGCCTTCCTCGACAAACGACCACCGAAATGGACAGGCAAATAGACAGCGCGAAGGTTAACGCAGGGACGAAGGGCGAAACGACGAAACTCGAAACGAAGACCGGAGCGAAGCAGCCGTCGGCCTACAGGTCCGGCCACTTGATGTGCCGCACGCCACTATGGGGCGTGGCCGGCTTCCTTGGCTGCGCCTACTTCGCATGGGTTTCGTTTAGCCGCGTCACTCGGGGCAACTATGACTGGCCGCACGACTTCTGGACAGCCGCCACCTACATCGTGTGGATACTGTTGCTGGCCGGCCTGGCGCTAGATACGCGCTGCCTGCGCGAGCGCGTGTTCTTCGGCCTGCTCGTCATCAATTTTTTGGTCGGCTGCGGGTTGACGTTGTGGAGCAACGTTCCGTCCGCCGGTGTTCGTACCGCTCGAATTGGAACTGGCGCGCTCTGGGCGGTGGCCGCGCTGGCGAGTCTGACTACGCTGGGAAGTGCGGCGGAGCTTCGAAAGAAAGGCGCGAGCTAGTTGCTGTTGGTTGATGGCGCGGTCTTCCCGCGCACGGCTGCTGGAGGGTCGTTTGATTTTCCGTAGAGACTCGGCTTGCCGCGCCATGCAGCGGAAGGAGACGGGGCAAGCCCGCCTCTACGGATAAGATCATTTTATGGACTTCGAAATTTCTCCTGGACAGGTCAAGTCGCTGCAGAAGAGCGGCGAAACATTTACGCTGCTCGATGTCCGCGAGCCGTGGGAATACGAAGCTTCCCGCATCGAAGGCGCGAAGCACATTCCGATGAGCGACGTTCCAACACGCGCGCACCAGGAGCTTGATCCCGATGATCACATCGTGGTCATGTGCCATCACGGTGTGCGTTCGTTGACGGTCACCAACTGGCTCCGCCAACAAGGATACGAAAAAGTTCAATCCATGCGCGGCGGGATTGACGGCTGGGCGCGGACGGTGGATCCGAAAGTGCCGTTGTATTGAAAGAAGCTTTTGGCCGTTGGCTCTTAGCTGTTAGCAACCCAAAGACCTTGATCACCGACTGCCATATCCACATCGAGCCGATCGAACTGTTCAAGCCGCATGCGCTTGAACTGGTGAAGCGCAAGCGCCCCAATTTCGATGAGATCGCCGAATATTGCCGCTCGCCCAAAGCCTTCCTGAAGTATCTGGACCGTTGCGGCGTTGACCGCGCCGCGCTGATCAACTACGTCGCGCCGGAGGTGATCGGCTTCACGCCAGCCGTCAATCAGTTCGTCGCCGATTACACGAAGCACGATCCCAACCGCTTGATCTCCTGTGGCAGCCTGCATCCGCGGCACACCACCAACATCATGGCGGATGTCGAACATATCCTGCGGCTCGGTCTTCGCATGATCAAGATTCATCCCCCGCACCAACTGCTGTTTCCGAATGACTATCTAAACGGAGTGAAGGAACTCGAAATCATCTACCGGGCTGCGGAGGCCAACGGGATCCCGGTCATGTTTCATACGGGGACATCGATTTTCTCCGGTGCACGCAATAAATATGGGGACCCGATCTACGTTGACGATGTGGCGGTCGATTTCCCCAAGCTCAAAATCCTGCTGGCGCACGGTGGCCGGCCGCTCTGGATGGAAACTGCGTTTTTTCTGCTTCGGCGGCACACAAACGTCTATCTCGACATCAGTGGTATTCCGCCAAAAACGCTGCTGAAGTATTTTCCACGGCTCGACGAGATCGCCCATAAGACGCTGTTTGGCACCGACTGGCCGGGTCCGGGCGTTCCGGACGTCAAACAGAATCTTGAGGACTTCAAGGCTCTGCCGATTGGCGAAGCGATGCGACAGCAGATCTTGAGTAAGACCGCGGCGTCACTCTGGCCGGAATAACCGGCGACGGGTTGGGCCGAGAAAGGACCTTCAACCACAGAGGTTCTTCCCCGGTGTGCGCCCTGTATCCTCGGTGCTAAAGATTTTGCTGTCCTGTGCCGAAGCGGGTAGGTAAAGGTTCTATTCCCCCGCCGCCTTGGCCGCCGCTTTCGTGCCGGTCAGTTCATTGGCCAGGGCATTGGCGCCGTAAATGTTGCGCAGCGCTTCGATAATGCCACGGGAATCGACATGCACGGCCCGTGACTGGCGGTCGTCATAGTAGAAGCTCAAAACCAGCGACTGAATATTTCCGTCGAAAATTATTCCGACCACCTCGCCCGCCTTGTTCACGGTCGGACTGCCCGAGTTGCCGCCGATGATGTCCGCAGTGGAAACGTAATTCAGTGGCGTCTGGAGATTGAGTTTCGACTTCATCTTCAGCCAGCTGGCCGCCAGATTGTATGGAGGCTTGCTACCGTGCTCCTCGGCATGTTGGAAGGCGCCGCCGAAGGTGGTGAAGTACGGAATCTTTTTCCCATCTTCCTCATATCCCTTCACCGTGCCATAGCTGAGTCGCAGTGTGAACGTCGCGTCCGGAGGCTGAGTGAAGCCGGTCTCGGCAAACCGCTCCCGCGCGATAGCCGCGCCGTCGCGTCGCACCACCGCATCGACCTCGTCATCGAAACGCTTGCGTACCGCACGTGCCTCGGCATCCACGTTGCGCATGAGGACGATCAGAGGATCCGTGCTGGCATCCACCGCCGCCTTTCCACCTTCATACAGTTGCTTGCGGACTGCCACATCCTCCAGCTTTGTACCGCCGATCAACGCCTTGGCAGCCTCTTCGGGCGACTTGCCATTGAGCGACGCTTTCACGGCCGCATCGTCCGGTCCCAGCCCTTCTTGCATCTGGGCGAGGGAGAGAGCTAAAGTCGCGGTCTCAAGATTTTTGTAGACGGGAGCGGAGCTGAACAGCTCCTGCTCCAGTGAGGGCAAGCCAGAATCACGATACTCGCGCAGACGTTCGCCGTTAGGTTTCGGCTTCTCCTCGCCGACACGGACGAGGGTACGGGCGTAGAACATCAGGTCCGAAGTGAACCCGCGCATGCGCTCGACGTAGGTAAGTAGGTTATAAATTTCCCGGTTCACCTTCACCGCATTGGAAATCTCGTTCCAGGGGTTGGGTTCGCCCGGATGCTTAGCCATATACGTCTTTTCCCGCTCGCGCTCCGCCGTGTTCATCCGCGACATCGCGGCTACGTCCTGCAACCCTCCATATTCGCCCGTAATCGCCTTCTGTGAATTTTGCAATCCGAAGATGTCTTCCTGAGCGATGCGTGCGTTCTCCGCCGACTCCGCACTGAACGTCTGGAGCATTGCGATGCGCCGCTTGTAGCTGGCTAGACGCCACGGAAAATCCACGTTCTTCAGAAACTGTAATTGCGCCTGGGTTTTTAAACGATCCGTGTTTCCAGGATGGCCGGAAACGAAAATCAGATCGCTATCTTTGACTCCAACTTTCGACCAGCGCAGGTAGTTGTCGAGATGAACCGGCCTGTCGTTTTCGTAGATACGGAAGAAGGTGATGTCCAAGTCATAGCGCGGGAATGTGAAGTTGTCGGGATCGCCGCCGAAGAATGCGGCGTCGAATTCCGGCGCAAACACCAGGCGCACATCGGTGTATTTCTTGTATTTGTAGAGGTTGTAAACTTCGCCCGAGTAGAGCGTGACCACGTCGCAGCGGAGGCCAGTCGAAGTGGCGCAGTCCTTTTCGATGGCGCTCATGGCAGAGCGTTGTGCCTGACCGGCGTCGGCGGTCGACATGGCAGTGGTGACGGCGGACTTCACTTTCGCGGATACATCGTCGATCGCCACCAGCACGTTCAGTTCAAGGTCGGGACACTTAGCCTCTTCCGCCTGGGTCTTGGCGTAAAAGCCGGTCTTCATATAGTCGTGGCCGGAGGTGGCGAGTTTCCCGATACAGTCGGCGCCCACGTGATGATTAGTAAATGCGAGGCCGTCGGCCGACACGAACGAACCTGAGCCTCCATTGTTAAACCGCACCGATGACAGCCGCAGGTGGTCCAACCATTCCTGGGTCGGCAGAAAGCCGTATTGCTTCTGGACCCGATCGTTCGGGAAGGCGTTGTATAACCACATACCTTCGTCGGCGAGCGCCAAGGGCGTTGCGATGGCGAGGATGAGGCCGAAAACGAGCAGTCTTGTCTTCATGAACTTCTCCGAGTAGTTTTGGGTCTCTGCCGGGTAGACTCATGGTCCGGCGGCAAACCTTTTATTTTACGCCGCGCTCACTTTTCAGGCCAATGGTGAGCGTGGAAACTGGCGACGCTTTGGCGTATAAAAGAAAGTTGCCCCGCCGCTATTTGTGCGCAGCCGAGCAACGCAGTTCCATCCCCACTGCCAGCGAGGAGCCATGTCCAGCGTCACGAGCCTGCACGCCCCCAAAGGACTGGAAGGGGTTGTCGCTACCACCTCCAGCATTTGCTATATCGACGGTGACGAGGGAGTGCTCGCCTACCGCGGATATGACATCCACGATTTGGCCGACCACTCCACCTTTGAGGAAGTCTGCTACCTGCTCTGGTTCGGACGTTTGCCCAAGGCCGACGAACTCAAGTCCCTGAAGCAGCGCATGGCGGACGAACGCAAGCTGGATGCATCCGTTATTAGCCTCTTGAAGTTGGCGCCGAAACACGCGCTGCCGATGGATGTGCTGCGTACGGTCGTTTCAGCGCTTTCTTTCTACGATCCCGACTTCGACCGCAGTAATAGTGATCACGACGCGAACGTGAACAAAGCGATTCGCCTGACCTCCCAGATCGCCATGATCGTGGCCAATTACGATCGCATTCGCAAAGGAAAGACGCTGATTGAGCCGGATCGATCGCTTTCACACGCTGCGAATTTCCTGCTCATGCTGAACGGCGCCGCACCCTCAAAGACCGCCGAGCGCGCTCTGGATATCGCACTAATTCTGCACGCGGATCATGAACTGAACGCTTCTACCTTCGCGGCCCGGATCACAGCCGCAACGCTTTCCGATATGCACTCAGCAGTGACATCCGCCATCGGCACGCTCAAGGGACCACTGCACGGGGGCGCCAACGAGGCTGTCTTTAAGATCCTTAAGGATATCGATGCCAACGGCTCAGACCCGGTCGAGTACGTCAAAGCGATGCTGGCCCAGAAGAAGAAAATCCCTGGCTTCGGGCACCGCGTGTACCACACGGAAGATCCGCGGGCGACGCACCTGCGGCAGATGTCCCGCGACCTGGGGCATTCCAGTGGCACTCCGAAGTGGTTTGAAATGTCGCAAAAAATCGAAGACTTTGTAAAGGCGGACAAGAAGCTCAACGCCAATGTGGACTTCTATTCGGCTTCCACTTACCACACGCTCGGCATCGATGTGGACCTGTTCACGCCCATCTTTGCGGTCTCACGGGTCGGAGGATGGACCGCTCACGTCATTGAACAACTCGACGATAACCGGCTGATCCGCCCGCGCGCTGATTACATTGGCCCTGTCTACCCACAAAAATATGTGGCCGTGGAGAAACGGTGAGGCTTGTGTGGTGACGGGGCTTCGCCCCGTCCCAGCGGGGCAGAGCCCCGCCACCACACAAGCGGCGTTATCGCCAATGGTCGCTGTCCTTTAGTCATTTGCTCGAGCTTTAGGGTATCTCTTATGGTCGTAATCAAGCAGCGCGGTTACGTGAGAACCGTTAAGTCAGCAATCATTGGCATCCTCCGCCATAGCTGAGTTTCCCACCCGTGCCGTATCAGGCTCGTCTGCCCAAAGGCGAGGCTTTTTCAAGGTGGTGCATATGAAGTGCATATTTCGACTGCTCGCACTGCTCGTGGTCGCTCTCGCGCCCGAACTTTCTGTCGGACAAGCGGGCTACCAGGTCGTTTCCGTCCAAGATGGAGGAACGATTAAGGGAACCGTGAAATGGCAAGGTGCCGTGCCACACCTGGTGCCCTCCGAAATCAACAGAGACCCGCAAGTCTGCGATCCACTGGGTCAGAAGCGCCGCGATCTTGAGCGCTTGCTCGTCTCCCCGAACGGTGGTGTGGCCAACACGGTCGTGTTTCTGAGGAACATCAGCCGGGGGAAAGCGATGGACCTGCCCGCGTCGCGGCGATTCCTCGACCAAAAGACCTGCCGCTACGTGCCCCACGTTCTGCTGGTGCCGGTGCAAACGAGTTTGA
>Ga0210400_10000345_pt1 | contig 53324 bp, 36 predicted proteins | sample IncBWH26MmetaG_FD_155456 | JGI IMG/M metagenome (GOLD analysis project Ga0210400, IMG submission 155456) | Forest soil microbial communities from Barre Woods Harvard Forest LTER site, Petersham, Massachusetts, United States - Inc-BW-H-26-M | ecosystem: Environmental > Terrestrial > Soil >...
TCAGGATGACCCAGCCGGTGCCGATCATGGTTCCAAAGCCCAGGGCAAAGTAATTCCACAAGCTCAGCTTGCGCGCGAGCCGGGTCATCTAAAAGACACACAAAAGTTCGTAAAGGAGATTTGCAGCCAGCAGCGAGGTGATGCTGCCGTTGTCGTAAGGCGGCGAAACTTCCACAAGGTCGCAACCCACAATCTTCAGTCCACGCAGCGCGCGTATCAACTCCAGCATCTGCGCACTCGTGAATCCGCCCACTTGCGGGGTCCCCGTGCCCGGGGCAAACGCTGGGTCCACACAATCGATGTCCAGCGTGATGTATACGGGCTTGCCGCGGAAGGCGTGCAAGTGCTCGCGGAATACCTTGATCCCGCCCGCGTGAAACTCCTCGGCGGTAATCATGCTCACTTTGTGCTTCCGCGCAAAATCAAAATCGTCCGCGCCGTACACCTGCCCGCGCAAGCCCACTTGCAGGAAGCTGTGCTCGCGAATCAATCCCGCTTCGATCGCCCGGCGGAATGGCGTGCCGTGCGAAAGCTTGCAGCCGAAATACTCGTCCCAGAGATCGTTGTGGGCATCGAATTGAATCACCGCGACCGGCCCGTATTTTTTGGCCGTGGCCCGCAACAGCGGCAAGCTCAGAGAATGATCCCCGCCGACGGCCGCGCATCGCGTGCTTGCCTCCGTCAGGGGTTCCATGTGCTCTTCGACCCGGCGGAACGTGTCCTCGATCGACAACGGATTCACCGGAAAATCGCCGAAATCCGCGATGCGATACTTCGCAAACGGATTGATTTGCAGGACCGGGTTCCAAGGACGGATCAGCACCGACTGGTCGCGCACCTGCCTCGGCCCAAATCTCGCTCCCGGCCGGTACGTGGTGCCCCCGTCAAAGGGAATGCCTACCAGCGCGATGTCCAGTTCCTCCGGGTCGCTGATGTGCGGGAGACGCATAAACGTGGAGATTCCGCCGGGACGCGCATACTCCAGGGCATCCAGAGGCGCCGGGTGCGGCAACTTGTGCTTCTTCGGATGTTCTTTCATCGAGCGGTATGCTACGGGGCGTGAAGCGACAAGTCAACGACGAGTCGACTCCGAAACTGAGGAAGTGCTTAGAATATGCGGGGGTATTCGCTAACTTTTAGAGCCAGACTCAGAAACGTCGGCGGGGAGTTCTTCATTAAATTCGTTGTTCTTTTTGTACGCCATCCAGGTGATTCCCAGGCAGATGAGCATCGGAGGTATCACCAGGATTAAAATTCCGCTCTTCAACGCCTGAATCACCCGCGATCCGGAGCCCGCCGCCTGCGTGTAGCAGAGCGCGCAACCCTGAGCCCAGGCCAGGCTGGGCAGTACGCACATCGCAGCCAAGGCCATCAAACGCGAGGCTCGCTTCGTCCAATTCCTCATCGCGGCGCTCCTGTCTTCCCCGCCATCACTTTACTGCGCGCCGGGGCGCATGTGCAACAGCCGCACGCTGTCCGACCAGAACATATTCATCATCAGCAGCACGAAGACGGTGACGGGAATCAGCGTCAGCAGCAGATTCCGCCGTTCTTCCGCAAGGTGCATGAAGTACAGAAGTCCAAGCGTGGCGCTGCCAGCGGCCAGCAGCAAGAGGATCACCACCAGCGTCCCCGTCGCAAAATCGCGGAACGACAGGAACACCTCTACGAAAAAGATGCCCAGCAGCACAAAATAAACCGGCAGATATTTGCGAATCACATTTCCGGTAGAACTTGCGGCGCTCATCGTCTCTCCTTATTTAATCCCAGTTAGTGCGCGATATTCGTCAGATAAACCAGCGGCACCACGAACATCCATACCAGGTCCACAAAGTGCCAGTACAAACCCGTGCTTTCCACGTGGCTGGGGGTGAGCTTCCCGTTCGAATACTTCGTGCCCACCACCAACAGCGCAACCAGGCCGCTGATCACGTGGAGCAAGTGCAGCCCGGTGATCGTGAAAAATGTCTGGCCAAACAATCCGGAGCTTAGCGTGATGCCGCGTCCGAACAACTGGAACCACTCGCGAAGGTGCAGCGCCGCGAATAGTGCGCCCAGCGCCATCGTCGAATACAGGAAGCGCATGGCCTTGGCCTTGTCTCCGGCTTTCGAAGCGTCCACAGCGCCCAGCATCGTCAAGCTGCTCGTGATCAATATCACGGTCATGGCGATGACATTAATCACGCTCCCCGACTCAAACGGCCGCGTCCAGTTCGCCGCCGACACCCGGATGTAACCGTACGAAAAGAGAAACGCTCCGAACGTCACCGCGTCCGAAATGATGAACAACCACATCGTCAGCTTGCGCGAAGGGATTGCGTACGGCGATTCTTCCATCAGGGCGCCGTGCCCGTGCACTGCCATTTCCGACTCGCTCACAGTTCCTCCCCCTCCAATTCCTTATAGCTTGATGCGGCAAAGCAAGAGCAGATACACCCAAAGCACGCCCATGAAATGCCAGTAAATTGCCGTGTTGTCGAAAAAGCTCCGGCGCAGCAGACCGTTGCCCAGTAACAAGCGGCCGAGCAGATACACAAAGGCGAATATTCCGGCGGTCACATGCAGGACGTGAATAAACGTCAGCACGTAGAAGAATGAGCTGTTCGGATTCGTCGCCAGATAGATTCCCTGGGCTTGCAAATTCTGCCAGGCAAAGTATTGCCCCGCACAGAACGCAACCCCAAGCGCCAGCGTGGCCACGAGCCAAAGAATGCCCGATCCGGCGCTTCCCACTCTTGCCCCGGTATGCAACTCCAGGTGACGCCGTGAAATCTCAAAGGTGCCGCTGCTCGCCAGCAATAGCACCGTGTTCAAATACAGAATCGAAGGGAGAACCAGGTGTCCCCAATCCTGCGATCCTTCACGAACGAAGAGCGCGCTGCTGAACGCCATGAAGCTCATCGTTATAGCGAAAATGCCTACCCAGATTCCGCTGCGTGAAGCGCCGTCCGCCCCGGCGGCGAGGGCGCTCGGCCGCGCCGCTGCTTGCTTAATGCTACCGGCTTGAGTTGTTACTGTTGCTGCCGTTGTAGTTGCCATTCTCGTTCGACCTCTAGGAAGCGGGAGCGCAAAGTAGAAGAACCTCTGCGCTCCACCTCCGGATAATTAGTCTCCGCTGGCGATAACCTGCTCCGGCGAATCCTGCATCACGAAATCGCCGGTGGAGCCCTTCACGCCATACTGGTAAGGATCGTGGTACACCACCGGATGCCTGTCGCCGAAGTTGTTCCAGGGCGGTGGCGACGGAATCGACCACTCCAGCGAAGTGGCGTTCCATGGATTTTGCGGGGCAGGCTTGCCCCAGAACCGGCTGTGAATCAGGTTGTAGAGGAAAATAAACTGCGCCGCGCCGGTAACCAACGCGGCGATCGTGATGAATTTGTGCAGCGGGATATACGGCGCCATGAAGTCGTCCACAAACGACTGGTAGCGGCGGATATTGCCGACCAACCCGAGGTAATGGAACGGCATGAAGATGCAATAGGTTCCGATGAAGGTGATCCAGAAGTGCAACTTGCCGAGGCCTTCATTCATGAACCGCCCGGTCATCTTCGGGAACCAGAAGTAAGTTCCTGCAAACACGCCGAACAAAGAAGCGACGCCCATGACCATGTGGAAGTGGCCGACGACGAAATACGTCGCATGGAGATAGATATCAATCGACGGTTGCGCCAGGAAAAATCCGCTGACTCCTCCCGACACGAACATCGAAATAAAACCCAGCGCAAAAAGCGACGCCGAGTTGATTTGGATATTGGCTCCGTACAGGCTGCCCAGCCAGATCAGCGTCAAAATCGTCGCCGGAATCGTGATTGTCAGCGTGGGGAAGGAAAACGCCAGCGCCGACATCGGGTTCATGCCGCTCAGGAACATGTGGTGTCCCCAGACCATGTAGCTGAGGAACCCGATGGACATCATCGAGTAGATGACGACGTTCGCGCTTAGCAGGGGTTTCCGCATGCTGTTGATGAGGATGTGTGACACGATTCCCATCGACGGGAGAATCGCGATGTACACCTCCGGGTGCCCGAAGAACCAGAACAGGTGTTGCCACAGGAGCGGCGAACCGCCCGAGTGCGGCTGCAACCGGTCACTGGCAACAAGGCCTGCGGGAATGAAGAAGCTCGTTCCCGCGTGCCGGTCCAGGATTAGCAGGATGCAAGCCGGGAGCAGAACGGCAAACGCCAGCAATGAAATGCACGAAGTGATGAACCATGCCCATGTGCACAACGGCATCCGCATCAGCGTCATGCCTTTGGCGCGCAGGTCCAGCGTGGTCGCAATAAAATTCAACGCTCCAAGCAGCGAGCCCGCGCAAAATATGGCGATAGAGAGTCCCCACAAACTCGCGCCCCACTGCATACCCGGGCCCGCGTCCTTCCCGATCGCGCTCAGCGGCGTGTACTCCGTCCAGCCGGCGATGGGCGGCCCGTCGGGAATCACGAACGCCAACATCAGCACCACCCACGCTACGAATGTCACCCAGAACGACATCATGTTGAAGCGCGGGAATGCCATGTCTTCCGCGCCGATCTGAATCGGCAGGAAGTAATTTCCGAACGCGGCGAACGGCGCATTGGTCAGCACGAAGAACACCATCAGCGTGCCGTGCATCGTCAGCAGCGACAGGTAATACTCCGGCGTCATCACGCCGCCCGGCGCTCCCGCCTTGGACATCAATTCCAGGCCCGGAATTTTCGCCGCCGGCCAGACCAGGTGAATGCGCATCAGCCAGGAGAGAAACATCCCCACGAACACTGCCACCAGCGCCAGGGCGTAATACTGCTTGCCGATGACTTTGTGGTCCAGGCTGAACACGTACTTCCGCAAAAATCCTTCCGGCGGGGCGTGAACATGTGCCGGCTGGGCTGACGTCTCTGACATCGAATCACCTCACTCAAAATCTAATTGGGCTTGAACCGGCGGAACTCAACCGCGGCTCAGCCGACTTTCTTACCGCTACCTCTACTGCGCGGACTGCTGCTTAGACCAGTTGTCGTAATCGCTCTGCGGCATCACGTTCAGGTAAGCCTTCATGTTGTAATGGCCCAACCCGCACAATTGGGTGCAGACGATCTCGTATTTGCCCGGCTTCGTCGCTGTGAAATGCACCGAAAGATCCAGGCCCGGCACAAAGTCCTGCTGGATACGCAATTCCCGCACGTAAAAGGAATGCCCGACATCTTTTCCGTGCAGCATCAGGTGAATTTCCCGGTTCACGGGCACCACGAGTTCGCCGGACACAATGTCATCGCGCGCCGGCACGTCGTTCTCCGGATCCAGCCCGAAATAGTTCTGATTGCCCTCGTCGATCTTTTCCGGATGGATCTGCCCGAACTTGCCGTCAGGTCCCGCATAGCGGAAATAAAAGGCAAACTGCTCCGCTTGCGCCTGAATCTCCAGCGCATCCGCCTTTGCGGGTGTGAAGTAAACGCTCGCCCAAGCCTTCTGGCCGAACGCCCCCAACGCCAGCACTTCCAAGCCGACAATCACGAAGGCAAAGATGACCAGCAACTTGGCGCCGCCCGGAAAATTCTTCAGCGGGCTTCCCGGTTTTCGCCCCGTGAACGACCACACGAAAAACGCGAGAACGAGTTGGGCGCCCACAAACGCAACGCCAGCCTCGATCATCGTGTCGTGCAGTTGCTCGTCGATCAGATGCCCGTGAGTGGAGATGTCCTCGGGAAGAGGGTACTGATTCTTCAGGATCGGGTACGCCGACGCCAAAGCAATGATTACCAACACTACGCCTAGCAATTTCCCCATAACTCCTCGCCTAAGCCCACATCATGGGCGATGTCCTGCATTGGGTTCATTTGGTTGCAGCACAGGGTTGAACTGAAAAGAAAAGCCAAGCCCCTCAGTAGGGCTTGGCTTTGAACACGAAGTTAACGCTCTTGGTTTCGCTTCCGCTGATCGTCACTTCCTGCGACTGGTCGCCGTAGGATTCCTGCCACGCCGTCACCGTATATTTTCCCGGGGGCAGATTCGCCAGCGAAAACGCACCGCCATCGCCCGTCACGGCGTAATGCGAGTTCTTCAGCACCGCGAAGTTTCCATGCATCCAGGGATGCACGTTGCACTTCACCGGAATAAACTCCGCCTTGTCGTACTTCTCGCTGATCGGCGGGGTTCCCGGCGGCTGCGACTTGTTCCATTCGCGGTTCAGCTTCGGCAGCGGGTGGATGTTGTGCGAAGTCTGGTCTTCGTTGGTGATTTTGAGTTCCTGGTTCACCTGGAACGCCAGGACGTGTGGAATGTAGCGGCAACCCTTCTGCGTGAATACAGCCGCAGTCGACGGCGCTGCTTCGTCCGGCGCCCCGGCCGAAATGTACACAACCACGTCGCCCAAGCTGTTTCCTGTTCCGGCGACCACAGTCTCCGCGACCGGAGGCGTGGTGTACATCTTTGCGCAAGACGGCTCTTTCGACATATCAATCGGCTTCATCTTGGCGGGTGTCCCTTCGTACGTCACCTTGCCGCTGATGGTGCCGCCGGCAGGTCCCGCCAATGCCACAGCCGAAGCTGCCAGCATCACCGCGCCTGCCATCATTACGTGCTTCTTACTCATTCCCAACCTCCCTCTTGATCTGATTCCAGAATCGGTCACGGATTCACTCCGGAGCCGGTGTTCGTATTTGCTACTTTTTGAGCGTTAACAATCGCAGCGCCTTCCTTGGTGCTCAGCCACAAGGTCAGCTCGGGGCTCGGGTTGTTGTACTGCAAGGTGCGCAAAAAGTGCACCAGGTCCCACGCGTCTTCCGGCTTGATTACGTCGGCGAACGACGGCATCGGCGTGCCATCCAGGCCGGTCATGAAAATCTTGTAGACGTCCTGGTTCGTCCTTCCGCACTTGGAACGGTTGTCGGAAGTGAAGTTGTAGGGTCGGATGGGCTGGTCGTTGCTGTCGGTCAGGGTCGAGGCGGACGGCCCATCGCCGCGCCCTTCGTTCCCATGGCACTTCCAGCATTCCAGCTTCTGGAAAAGTTCCTTACCGTGTTGGATGCTTTCTACGGTCAATTTTGTCTCCGCCGGAACCTGAATCGGATCGCCCGGCTTTTCCGTTTTCCACCGAGGCGAGAAGGTCTTGAGGAATGCCACCAAGTTGGCGCGTTCTTCTACGGTGAGCGCATTCCAACTGGGCATGTTCGTGAAGTTGAATCCGCGTTCGATGGAGTTGTATAGATCCTGGTCCAACGGCAATGTGCCCGTCGGCGTGGAGCGGCACTTGAACGTTCCGGCCACAAAGTTCCGCGGCAGGATGTTCAAGTACGGCGCGTTTTCCCCGTTGCCATCGCCGCGGGCGCCATGGCAACCCCAGCAATAGCGGTAGTAGAGGGCCTTGCCCGGCTCGGCGTGCCCGGTCACGTTCCCGATGTGCGATTCCATCTGCTGCGCCCCTGCCGCCACCGGCAGTGCAGCCACCAGCAAGAGATTCAGAGCAATTTCCGTAAGATTGATTCTCCGCATGATTTTCTCCCCTTAGAATGCGAAGTCAAACCCGAACAGCAAGCTGCTGCTGGTCAGGCCGATCGGACCGTTGGTTACTGGCGAAATCTGGCTGTTGCGTTGCCAGACGATGGAATACTCGTTATGGAAGGCGAATCCCGCCCGGCTGTTGACGAATGGGTAGTAGCGGATGCCGAAGGTGAGCGCGTCAATGTCGCCCGTGTTCCCCGGATTCGCCGCAGTCACTCCATCGCCAACGAACGCCTGCTGCGACATGCGGATTAGCTCGTAGCGATTGACGAAGATCAATTGCGGACTGTAGGTATAGTGTGACTCGATCAATCCGCCGTTCCATGATGGGGCGCGAGTCCCAGGCGGCAAGATTTGGTCGGAAGGCGTGCTGGAAGCCAGGAACGCGCTGTCATGGCCGTAGAAGTACATGGTCGTGAAATCAAATTTCTTCACGTACCACATACCGATTAGCCCGGCCCGGTAGTAAGGCTCGTTGCCGATCCCACTCCCGGGTATGTCTACGCCGCCACTGGTGAATCGCGAGTGTGTGGGCGAGTGCCCGAAATAGGCAAATGCGCCAATGCGTTGCAGGCCCAGACCCTTGACCTCAAAAGCCTGACTGCCCGTCGCGAACACGTCATACGTCCGCCCTGCAACACTTCCTGGGCCGGTTACTCCCGCCGCCCCGAGCCCGGTTACGAAATCGGGATTGCCGTCGGTCGGCTCCAGCACGGCTACGGAAAGGCGAGTGCGATCATTCTTCGAGTGCCCCATCCATTCGGCACCGAGTTGGTTGTCGCCAATACCAAACACGTATGATTCCGGGGTGCCCGGTTTGTACAGAGGCTGGAAATGGTAGTTCTGGTAGAACCCGCCGTTCGCAGACAAAGTCAGAATGCGCTTTTCCGACAGCAGGTTATCCAGTTCGAACTTACCAACCTTGACGTTGAACCAGGTGGAATTGAGAATGTTGTCGAACCGGACGTTCACCGATTCCAAGTGGAAGGATCCCAATTCGTCCGACGATGGAACCAGCAGAAAACTGAAATTCTTGGCCAACGTCCCGCCGGTCAGAATGTCCATGCCGGTGTAGTCAAAACCCGACGTCTTCACATCCGCAACCGTGCCATTGTCCAAAGGCACGTGATTCGCGGTTTCCATATGCCAATTGGGCGTGATTCGAAACGCAACCGGCCAATACGCCGCCTGCTGGAAGATGGGAGCATCGCGATCGTTCCCCAATTGATACCCGTTGTCTTTGAACTGCTGCCCGAAAGGGCTCAGCTTTGGCCATGCCTCGTGGCATGACGAGCATGGCAGCCCGTACTTTCTTGCGAATGCTGGGATTGCACTTGCTTGCGTGCAGCCGAAGAGGAAAATGCCGAGGACCACTGCAAAGAAAAGCAATCTTCTTGCGGGCCGGGCCGCTATCCCGCTAACCCCACAACCACCCCTACCATCCATACTGCCTCCTCATAAACGTTCGGAGAAACGCTGAGTAGACAACGCGTTCGGACCACGTAAAATTGGGTGAAGGGAATATGGAACGGGTGATCGAAGACAACGCGAAGCACTGGCGCCGACAAAGCGCCATCCCCCACAATTGGCCGATTCGCTCCAAACCAACTTCTGAAAACCGGGCGTGGCCTCTCCGTCAAGAGAGCCATGCACGAATCTCAGTCCCTGAACCGATGCGGATGCTACTCCTACCTGCGCCTAGAATGCAAGAGATTTCTTACATGCATCGGAAAAAAAATTCACAGGTGCGCGTTTGGCCCGTCTTGTTCCGCTCCCGCAAGCTTGTTTCTTCGCGATCCAGGATTTGACACAACCTGGGATTGGATGTAACAAAGTTAATAGACTGAAAATGTGGATAAAAATTACAGACCGCATCGTACTGCTCCCTCGAACTCTTTCCTTTACCCCTTTGGCCCTCCTGTCATTTCTCAGCTTTCTCTTTCTGCCCATGGCCGGCGTCCCCAGGGAAACTCTCACCACTCCCGGGATTGTTCGCGAATATCCGGTTCCCCTCACTGAGATTCGCCAGGCTGTGCTTGCCGTGGTTGGCGACAAAATTGTTCACGGCACGCTGGTCTTCGACAAAGAACCGATTTTGACCGGCGCCGAAACTGTCGACTCCACTCCTCTTTTCGATCCATGGCAAGGTCCTGGCGAGGTCTATTTCAAAATTCGCAAAAACGCCATTGCGCCGCGCCATTTTCTCGAAACGGGGGACCAGGGCACGATTGCCGTTCGTTATGTCATCATTCCGGTTGACGCCAGCCGCACTCGCGTCAAAATCGACGCTCTCTATCAGGAAAACGGCCACCGCGCGGTTCACCCTTCCGACGGCACCGTCGAGAAAAGTGAAATGAAAGAGATCAAAGACCAGCTTGAAGCTTTGCAGGAAGCCGCCGCGCAAGCAGCCGACGCGAGGCGCCGCGAAACCAGCGCCGAACTTGTCCGGCAATCGATCGTCCGGCAGCGCGAAGACGAGACCACGCGTGTCAACAACGCTCAGACCGCCCAAAAAGATCTCGAACAGCAGGTCAACTCCCTGCACCACGAACTCGAGCGCCGCGTCAAAGCTCCCGGCGCGGACTTAAAGGCCGCGCCGTTTCAATCGGCTGCCAGTCTCAAGACGATCTCCGCGTTTACCGATGTGGTCATCTTGATCGTCACGCCGCACTGGCTAGGGGTTGAAACCCCTGACGGCCAGCGGGGATGGCTTCCCCAGGAACGCCTGGAGCAGTTGCCTTGAAGCTACTCAAGTCTCGTCCGGCCCGAGTACTGCTTTGTCTCTTTTGCCTGGCATTTTTTGCGCGCAACACATGCGCGCAGGCCATTCCCTACGCCCGAAGTTTCAACATGGCTCGTCCTCAAGTTGAACAGGCCTTGAAGGACTTGCAGGCTTACTCCGGCCAGAAACTTCCCGTCCTCGACGGTTTTGTCGCTGGCAGCGGAAATCCTCTCGACCGCTACGAACGCGGGTTCTATCAATTCTCCATCGAACTGGTTCCCGGCGACGCCGGTAGCACTATTGTTCGCCTCTCCGCAAAAATCACAGCGTGGTATGCCGATCGCGACGTCGCCAAATCCGGCTATCAGGTTCTTCCCTCCAACGGCCGGCTCGAACTCGATTTTCTCGATCGCTTGGAGGAAAGACTTAACGGCAAGCCCAATCCGGCAACTTCCGCGGCTTCCAATGCTCCACAAGTTCCGCAGCCCAAGCTTGATCTTTCCGCCGCGCGTACGGCGGCCACCATGGCTGCTCCTCTCCCGCAAACCGCACAAGCGCCTGATGAAGTCGCCAAGCTTCGCAGCCAGCGCATCGCGGGCGAAAAGCACGTCGAACAACTAACCGCCGAGCTCCAGAATCTTCAGGAAATCAAACGGGGACAAGCACACCCGACGAATCTGCTCGTCGTCAAAAAATCAGGCACTCCCATTTACGCAAAAAACGTGGAGGGCGCTCGCGTTCTTTTTGAAGCTGCCGCCAACGATGAATTTGAATTTCTCGATGCGGAAGGGGAGTGGATTCACGTCTCCATCTCCGGCGATTCGCGCGGATTTGTGCGGAAGAGTTCCGTGGAACTCCCCGAAGGCCTTGCTGCAAGAACGCAATCCTCCACCTCCGGTCTGGAAGACAAATTCACCGCGTTCCGAATCGAGCGCGAAGAAACGGGTGATTTTCCCGGCGCTTGGGCGCCGCTGAAAGGCAAAAAAGTAAAAATCTACACCGTGCAAATCGCGTCGCAGAGTCCCAAGGAGACCGGGCCAAACGCCCGCCTGAACTATTGCCTCGCGCTATTTGAAAAGGGCCTTCGCGAAGAGTCCACAACTAACCCGGCGCCCGAAGGTGTAGTCGTAATCTTTGACGCTGCGGACGGCGGGATAGCCGCGGCTACATCGGCAAACATCCAGAAACTTGCTGCTGGGTCTCTAAAAGGCGAAGCGTTCTGGCAGCAGGGCTATTTGGATCCTCCCGACGCCTTCGCTCCCGCTCCCAAACAGTAGCCGCTTCACTCTGTGATCTCTGTGCTCTTCCAGTGTGCCGTCTGTGTTAAAGCTTTTGTTTTGCTATTTTCTATTTCAACGCCCGAGTCGATTCTCTTACCACCAATTCCGCCGGGATTTTCTTTCGCGCCACAGGCACATCCTTCTTCTCATCCATCGCATGGATCGCTTCCAACACTATACCCGCGCTCAGGCTACCCATCGCCTCCATGGGCTGCCGAACCGTCGTCAACGACGGCACCGACAATCCCGCCTGCGCAACGTCATCGAATCCGACCACGGAACAATCCTCCGGCACGCGCAATCCCTTTTTCTTCAGCGCGCGCAACGCACCCAAAGCGGTGATGTCGTCAAAAGCCATCAGTGCCGTGAACGGTTTTCCCTGCCGCAGCAATTCTCCGGTCAACTGCGCTCCAGCCTCAAAACTCGAATTTGGATCCAGGGATTCCGGCAACTCCAGAATCTTTTTGGAATCCAGATGCAATCCCGCGGACCTGGCGAATGCACGAATTCCCTTCCATCGCTGGCCGCTGCTGGAAAGCGCCTTGGGCCCGCGAAGAAACGCAATCTCCCGATGTCCCAGCCGGTAGAGATGCTCCAGCGCCATGCTCGCGCCGCTTTCGTTGTCCACGGAAACCGTGCTTACTGAATGGTTCTCAAAGCTTCGCCCCGCGATCACCGTCGGCACCTGGCGCTCCGTCAGATCCGCCAGCAGCTTGATGTCCGTCACCAGCCAGTTCGCAATTACCACCAACCCTTCCACGCGCCGGTCCAGCATCATTTCCAGGTAGCGTTCGAACCGGTGCGGTTCGTTATGCGCATCCGCAAGCAACGAAAGGTAACTTGCCTGATAGAGGGCATTTTCCAGTCCGCGCAAAATCGGAGTGCAAAACGGATCCGTAATGTCGATCACCATCACTCCGACGATATTCGAGTGCTGGCTCCGGAGCGATCGCGCCAGCGGATTCGGCCGGTAGCCCATCCGCTTCGCCGCCGTCTCGATTTTTCCCTTGGTGTCCGCGGGGATGTAGCGCGAAAGCGGCGCGCCATTGAGCACAATCGAGACCGTGGAAGCCGAGTACCCGCACTCCCGCGCCACGTCCCGAATTGTGACGGCTCCCGGCCTCCGCATCGGCTGCTCCTTAGTTCGGCGCTTTATACGTGTAACGCAAATTTCCCGGCAGGCGATCCGACCGTGAGCGCGTGTTGTATTCGAATTGATACTTCAGATGTTCGTCGTCCAGCGGATATTCTTTCCCGGCTTCATAGGGATAAGAAACCAGCCCGTGTTTGGGCAACGGTTCAACTGTAAAAGCATAAGCCGCATAAAAATCGAAGTCTTTCTCGAATCCATTCGCATAAAAAAAGTAATCGCGGGTCCATCCGGAGGGAAGCACTGGCAAGCCTCTTGGATCGAACTCCAGTTCCACACCCTCGCCCGATCCGAACACTGCGAATTGATCGTCCGCCGCACCCAGCAAATTCTTCACGTCGCCATAGCGAGTGTAATTTCCCGCGGCGCGCGCATACGGCCCGGTCGGACTGCGATGCGAATACGAATAAACCGTGTCGCTCGCCGGCTGCAACCGTATTTCTTTCGGGTAGCCCAGGAACGCCAGTGAAGCCGTGGCCAGCGGCACTTCTTCCACCTTGATGCCTTCCATTGGCGGCGTTTGGTCGATTCGCACCGCATCCCAATAGATTTTCAAATTCGTGACGATGCGAATCCGCCGTGTCCCCGCTGGAATTTTCCCCGTCAGGTCCGTCACCATCGTCCGCGCCAACCCCGCCGGAAATCCCATGTCTTCCACTACGCGATTCCAATTTCCCCGGGCGTCCCGCGCCTCCACATACGGTGCAATCACCTTGATTCCCGCCTGGTCCGCCGCATACATGGAGGTCGCGGTAAAATAATCCGTGTACCCATCCAGCAGCAGCCGCAGCGGCTTCTGTGCGTCCCAGTCGCCCAAATCCAGCTCGATCCAGTGCAATTTGGCGAATCCGGCAAACGGAAGGCTTTCGAATTGCGTCACATACTTCCGGTCGTGCTTCGCCAGCAACGGCAAAACATTCTTTCCGTTGTCGCCCCACGCGCCAGCCGGCACGCGCGCATTTTGCGTGGCAATCACGCGAAATTCCGGAAACGGCGGCGCGCTTACAAATCGCTCGTTCGGATTCACTTCCACATTGTCCGGATGGTCCACCGCCACCAGCCGCACCTGGTCGAGGTAAACAGTCTCCTCCATGGGCTCCATGAAACGGAAACTCAGCCGGCCGTTCTTTTCGCGAACGCTCCTGGCTGCAACTTTCAAATACTCATCCGGGTCGGGCACGTCTCGTTCTCCCGGAGCCACCCAGTGCCCCACCACTCCCGGCCCGATCATGTCGGCAATAAATTCGTACTCCCGGCCGTTCCACGAAAACAAAATCGGGCACGAACTTCCTCTTCGATCAAGTTCTCCAATCGCCTGCGTTTTCCCGGCCGCCAAATTTATTTCATCTTGCGGAACGCCCGTCGGCCACAACAGCCGCACCACGTCCGTTGCTTTTTCCTTGCCCAACCCCACCAGCAACCCCGGCCCGTTCTGCCCCAGGTAACCCGACGCTCCGGCGATCTCCCATTTCTGATACAACGTGCCGGCGAAAATCTCCAGCTTCGTCCCGATGCTGCTCTTGTTGTCGTTCAATGCTTTCAGGTCAATGTGCATCCAGTGGTTCTGGTTCGCGCCAACATTTTCCAGCAGCAGCGTTTGGCCGCCCGCCTGCGTCACCACAAAATCCGGGCTCCCGTCATTCTTCAAATCAGCCACCGCGATCGTGCGTGGATCGTTCAGCTTCAGTCCGTCGAGATGCAAGCTCTTTGTCACATCCGACCAACCCGCATCGCCAAGATTCCGCTGCACGCGAATTTCGCCGCCGCTCGCGCCCTCTCCCACCGCCGCGAGGTCCAGCCACCCGTCGTTGTCGTAGTCCACCGACGTAATTCCCCAACCCAGCTTCCAGCCGAAATCCGGCAGCGCCACTCGTTCCAGCCGTTTGCCCTCCACATTTTTCCAGAGCGAAATCCCCGGCGCGCCGGCATGCGTAAAGGCCAGATCCATCCAGCCATCTTTGTTGAAATCAAAAGCCACGACCGCAACGGCCGGCGGCAGGTTTTCTTTCGCAAAATTAACTGCCAGCAACTCCGCAAACTTTCCTTCGCGCGGATTCAGATAGATATCCGCACCGCGCGCCCCGCCGGCAAGCACCAGGTCAATCGCACGGTCGTTGTTAATGTCCGTGCTGATCGCGCCTCCGCCCGTCGCCTCCACACCTAGCCCGGTTTCCTCCGAAACATCCGTAAATGTCGAATTCCCATTGTTCCGCCACAAAACATTGCGCGCCTTCATGCCTTCCGCACTCTGAGCGCCAAACGTCAAATACAAATCCAGATCTCCATCATGGTCGTAATCGACAAACGTCGGCGCAATACATCCGGCCTGGCGCCGAATTCCGACCTTCTCCGTCACATCCGCAAATTTCCCGCCGCCTTCGTTGTGGAATAAACGCACTCCATCGGTGGCGCAAACCGCCAGGTCCGTCTTTCCGTCGTTGTCAAAATCCCCGGCGGCGCAACCAAAACCTGCGCCAACTGCCCCAAGCCCCGCCTTCCCGGTCACATCCTCAAACCGGCCGCCACCCAGGTTTTGCAATAGTTGGCTTTTTCCGTTCCCCGCACCAACCAGAAAAAGATCCGTTTTCCCATCTCCGTCAAAGTCCAGAAAACAAGCGCCGTTTTTCCCCGAGGCCACCTCCGGATTTTTCTTGTCTGCGCTCGGCAACTTTTGAAGTGGCGCAATTTCGTATCGCACCGGAATCTCAGCCGGAACGGTGGTCACCCCGCCCGGCAGAAATTCCGCCAACGAAAATTTCCCTTGATCTCCGTATCCCGCGCCAAACGGAATCCCCAGATGGTCCGCGGTTATTTTCTGGAATTTCTTCATTCCTTCGCGTGCCGCTTCGGTGTCGCCCTTCCTCTGGTAAGCTCGCGCCAGCCCGAATTGCGCCGAGGCGTGGTACGGGGCAAGTTTCAGCGATTTCTCGAAAGCGGGAATCGCCAGGTCATATTGCTGGAGCTGCGAATTCAAGTAGCCTTCGAAATAAAATGCGTCCGGCTCCTCGGGCGCAATTTTCTCCACATGCTGGAACGCTGCGATCGCCTTCGCCGGCTCCCCCGCGTCCTTGTAGACCAGCCCGAGGTTGTACCAGGCAAAAGGATTGTCGGGCAGTTTTGCCGCGGCGACTTCCAGAGCCGCGCGCGATTCCTCCATCTTCTGCTGTGCCAACAACGCAATCCCCAGATTCATTCTCGCGATCGCAAATTCCGGGTCGGCCGCCAAGGCCTGGTCGAAATACGTCTGCGCTTCCGTGGACTTGCCCTGATTCAAGTAAGCCACGCCCAAAGTATTCAGTCGCAGCGCATCTCCCGCGGGCGCTTTTTTCTGGCTTTCAGACGTTGCCGGCGTCCTGAAGTTCGCAACGCCTTCTGTGCGGTGTGAAGCGAACACCACCAATCCCGGCAGCAGAAGTATCGCCGCCCCAACAATCCAATGCACCCGCCGTGAACCCCGTTGCCTAAATTTCATTCTGGAATATTCCTTTGAACACGCAACCCACGAAGCATCCTGACCTGCTTTACGTTCCGTTCGATTGTCTTGGCTGCCAACCCTATCGTCAACCGATTTTATGGCGGTTTTTCTCCTGCTACCTTCCACTCGCCTTGACCAAACGCAATCGGGCCGTTACCTTTCTTTTGTAACCCATGGCCCACGCTATTTATTTCTCCATCGCCGAAACTCTCGAAAATTTTCGCAGCAAGCAAATCTCTCCCGTCGAACTTATCGCCGCCCACATCGATCGCATCCAGCAAATACAGCCCCAACTCAATCCGTTTGTTCACCTCGACGTCGAATCCGCCCGGGCCCGCTCTCGCGACTCCGAATCCCGGATCGCACGCGGAGAGACGCCTCGCCCTCTCGAAGGAATTCCTCTAACCGTAAAATCTTCCCTTGACGTAGCCGGCTGGCCCTGCCCCGCGGGTTCTCTTCTTCGAAAGGATTACATTCCCGCCGCCAACGCCACGCTCGTCTCCCGTCTCGAAGACGCGGGCGCAATTCTCCTTGGCAACACCAACACGCCCGAATTCCTGATGGCTTACGAAACCGACAATCGCCTTACCGGAAAAACCTCCAACCCGTGGAACCCAGCGTATTCCGCCGGTGGCTCCAGCGGTGGTGAAGCCGCCGCGATCGCTTCCGGTTGCTCGATGGGCGGAGTCGGCAGCGACGGCGGCGGTTCCATCCGCACTCCCGCGCATTTCTGCGGCATCTGCGGACTGAAACCCACGCCCGGACGCATCCCCGCCACCGGCCATTTCCCTCCCGGGGCCGGCGCTTTCGCATGGATTGGCGTCGTCGGGCCCATGGCGCGCACGGTGGCGGACCTTTGCGCTCTCTTTTCTGTAATGGCCGGCCCGGACCCTGGCGACGCCCTCTCCGCGCCCGTGCCTACGCGGGACATTGCAGCGACAGATCTGCGTGGGCTCCGCATCGGCATTCTCGAAAACCCCGAGCTGGGCCGTCCCACCCCCGAGACGCTTTCCACATTGCGCCGCGCGGCGCAACTTCTGTGCGACCTGAATTACCGCGTCGAACCAGTGAAATTGGAAAGCCTGGATCAGGCTCTGGATCTTTGGTGGTTTTTCTTCGGGCCAGTAATCGCCGATCTGTTTCGCCAATCCACGAATGGTCAGGAATCTCAGCTCAGCCCGACGCTTTTGGGGTATCTGGAAGCGACGCGCACTGAGCCAATGGTCACGCTCGAATCCTTCCAGAAAGCCTGTGTGGACCGTGACCTCGTCCGCGCCTCGCTTCTCCGGCAACTCCGCGATGTCCCGATTCTTCTCTCGGCGGTTTCCACGGCCCCGGCGTTCAAACATGGCGCCGGCAACTACCGGCCAGGCAATCTGCACAATTACCGCGACACCATGCGTTTCTCGCAATGGCTCAATCTTGCCGGATTCCCCGGCCTTTCTCTTCCCATGGGGCAATCTCCCGAAGGTCTCCCCATCAACATCCAATTAATCGCCCGTCCCTATGAGGAAGAACTCCTCTTGACCGTCGCCGCGCAACTAGAACAAGCCCGCGGCCCCTGGCTACTACCACCGCTCTAAACTGCTTCTTCCTCTTCTCAGCGCCCTCTGCGTCTCAGCGAACTCTGCATTAGATTTTTCTCTTTTTCTTAATTCTTCCCCTGCGTCAACTCCGGACTCGGGATCGTCTTGTCGCTCCACTTTTCCCGATCCTTATCCAAATCGGCGTTCATCAATTTCTTCGCGCTGGCAAATTCCGCCTGCGCCTCCTCTTTCCGTCCCACTTTCAAAAGCAATTGCCCGCGCAAATAGTGCGCTTTGTCGCTTTCCGGCACCACCTTCAATGTTTCCCCCACCGCCTGCAACGCCTCTTCATACTTTTCCTGCTTCTGATAAATCTTCGCTAGCCCGAACCACGCCCCCGGCCGCGACGGATCCCGTTTCAACACTTCACGGTAAGCCTGAACCGCAGCCGCGTCCCGCTGTTCCTGTGCGTAAATCTTCGCCAACTGGTAATAATCGTCCGCCAAATCCGGATCAATCCGGCTGTCCTTCACAAACTCTGCTTCGGCTTTCCCTGCGTCCCCGGTCTCCACATACGCGATTCCCAAATTAAAATGCAAAAAAGGCAAGTCGGGACTGGCTTCTTCTGTCTTCCGCAACTCCGCGAATGCCGCGTCATACTCCTGGTGCTGGAGATATGCCTTGCCCAGAATCAGATGAAATTCCGGCGTGCCCGCTCCCACTTCCACCATCCGCTTCATCGCACGCTCGTCCAGCTCTTGCTTTCCAGCCTTGTTCGCAGCAATTCCCAGCACATACAAGTACATCACGTCGCCCGAACGCTCCTGCCACAAAGGTTCCAAAGTGGCCGCGGCTTCTTCAAACCGGTCCGTAAACTCCTGGCACATTCCCAACAAATATCGTGCCTGCGCCGACCTCGGATCATCGCGCACCACGGACTGCAACGGCGGGATCGCCTGTTCATAATTCCCCCGCCGGAACTCCACCAAGCCAATGTCCAACCGCACACCAGTCATCCTTGGAGACAATTTTTCCGCCCGCTTCAAATTCTTCAGCGCCTCTTCCCAATTCTTCCGGCGCATGGCGATCACGCCAAGATTTGCGTACGCCGCCCCGGCATTCGGATCCGCTGCCAACACGTTTCGAAAGGCAAGCTCCGCCGAATCCAGGTCGCCAGCCTCCAGCGCCGCTTGCCCCCTCGCGAACCACGCCTTCCCTTCATTCGCCTGCGTCTTCACCTGCGCAGGGATCTTTGTGAGCAAGAGTTCCCGTTGTGAGCCGGACAACTTTCCGCCGCCTGCTGCCGTCAAAAGCAATACAAGGATCATCCGGAGAATTAGAAAATGCCTCATGGCACCACAGTCTCCCCTATTTTCCCCGGCGTGTTCAACCATGGTGAGGCGTACCGCAGGGATAACCTCTTTTTCGCCCGCCCTATTTTGTCCTTGACATACGTCATTTTTTCCTTTATTAATCCGATTTAATAGCTTGCCAGTCTGGTTGTGGGTGCTTTGCGGTCTCGTCGAGGACCGGGGGTTTTCTTGAAGGGTGGTCGTCTTCTGCACCGCGCGCGGTCGTCGCGCGCCGGCGAACGCTTGGGTACCTTCCCCCTCTTTATTTCGTGAAATTCCATTATTGTGGAGGTCTCATCGTGAAGCGCCGCCGTCTGATTTCAAATTTATCCCACTTCCCCTCTCTCTTGGCTGGGCTCGGCCTGCTGGCAGTTCTGCTTCTCCCCGCCCTGGCAGGCGCCCAGACCAACGGCCTCATCAGCGGCACAGTCTCCGACAAGTCCGGCTCGGCAGTAGTCGGCGCGACGGTCGTGATTGACAGCACAGGCGGCAACCTGACGCGCACTACGGAAACCAACGCAGATGGAGTCTACGTTGCCTCCGCGCTTCCTTCGGGCGGCTACAACATTACTGTTAGCGCGAAAGGTTTTCAGAAATTCGAAGCCAAGGGAATCGTCCTTGAAGTCGCCCAAAAAGCCCGCCTGGATATCGTGCTCACCGTCGGCGCTGTCACCGAAGAAGTCCTCGTCTCCGGTGAAAACGTCGCCCAGGTGGACACGCAATCGTCCGAAATCGGCAGCACCATCACTGGCAAACAGGTCCAGGGACTCGAGCTCAATGGCCGCAACTTCACCCAGCTCGTCACGCTCGTCCCCGGCGTCGTCAGCCAGACCGGCCAGGATGAAGGCACCGTCGGCATCGCCGGCAACACGGTCTACAGCATCAACGGCGGGCGCGGCGAGTACAACAACTGGGAAATCGACGGCGGGGACAACATGGACAACGGGTCCAACAACAGCCTGAACGTTTACCCCAACCTCGAAGCCATCTCCGAATTCAAAGTGCTCACCTCCAATTACGGCGCCCAATACGGAAAGAACGGCTCCGGCACCGTCGAGGTCGAGACAAAGTCCGGCACCAACCAGTTCCACGGCAGCGCCTTTTATTACGGCCGCAACGATTTCTTCAACGCCAACAACTGGGCCAACAACGGGCAAGGCATCGCCCGCCCCGCCTACAAAAAACACGACTGGGGGTACACAGTGGGCGGCCCGGTTTATATCCCCCATCTCTATAACAACGACAAAAAGAAAACCTTCTTCTTCTGGTCCCAGGAGTGGCGTCGTGAAATCGTTCCCAGCTCCACTCCGATTTCGCAAAATGTTCCCTCCGAAGCCGAGCGCGGCGGCGACTTCAGCGATGTCTGCCCTGCTTACACCGGCCAACCATTCGATCCCACCGTTTTCGCCGATTGCCCCTATCAATCACAAAACAGTTCCGGCCAGGGTGTGCCGTTCCTCAACAACAACGTGGTCGTGAACAATCCCAATCTGCCAGGGGGTATCTCTTCCACCGCGGCAGCCATGCTGACCCTGATTCCACACGCGAACGGAACTTTGAACGGATTCCCTGCTTACATCTCCAACCCCAGCCTCCCCACGCACTGGCGCGAAGAATTGATCCGCGTTGATCACAACCTCACCGAGAATCAACGCCTCACCTTCCGCTATATCCACGACACCTGGGGCACCGTCAACCAGGGTCCTCTTTGGGGCCAGTACAACAATACGTTCGATAACACCAACACCAACTTTGTCGGCCCAACCACAAGCTTCGTGGCCAAGCTCGCCTCCAGCTTCTCTCCCTCGCTCCTGAACGAATTTGTTGCCAGCTACACCGACGACCACATCTTTCTCTCGAACGTCGGCACAAACGTAAACCTGCCGCAGGGCGGCATTGACTTCGTCCCCCTCTTTGCGAATAATCTCGGCAATAAAGTTCCGGCTTTTTCCGTTGGAAACACGAACGGCGCCGCATACGGTCCAAACGGTTTCTCTGTGGACACCGGCTATTTCCCATGGAAAAACGCCAATCCCACTTACAGCTACCGCGACATCGTCACCAAAATCGTCGGACGGCACACATTCTTCTTCGGCGCATACTTTGAAGCTGCTCAAAAAAATCAGCAATCTTCCCTGGACGTCCAGGGTTTGCTTTCCTTTGCCACCGGCAATTCCGTTACAACCAACAACCCCTTCGCCGACTTGCTTACCGGCCAGATCGGCAGCTACCAGCAAGACGAGAGAAATCTCTACTATTACGACCGCTACAAAATCCTCGAGCCTTTCTTCCAGGACGATTGGCGCATTACAAAGAAACTCACACTCAATCTCGGTCTCCGCTGGAGTATCTACGGCCGCTATCAGGAGAAGACCAACCAGGAGTTCGGATTCTCCCCCTCCGCGTACAGCGCAAATGCCGCACCCTCGTTTTTCCCGTTTGACGTTAACAACAACAGTCCGACTTCCCAACTCCTCAACATCGGTCCCGGGCAGAGCCTTTTCAACGGGCTCGTCCAATGCGGCGCTTCCACTCCTGCCGCTCCCGGCGTGACTCCCGGGACCACCGGGTGCATGAAGAACAAGTGGATGAATCCTGGCCCGCGTCTCGGTTTTGCCTACGATCCCTTTGGTGACGGCAAATGGGCCATTCGCGGCGGCTACGGAATTTTCTTCGAACACATGAACGGCAACGAAGCGAATGCCGAGTCTTTGCAATTCAGCGCGTCACCGCTCGCCGTAAACGGAAGCGTTACCAATATCACCGGCTATGCCAACGTCGGTAGTTCCGCCACCGGAGCAGCACCCCCGCCGAGTCCCCTGGGCGCCATCTCCATCCCCGACCAGGTTCAATGGCCGTACATGCAACAATGGAATTTGGGCGTGGAGCATCAGCTACCGGGAAATGTTCTTCTCTCCGCTGCTTACGTCGGCAGCAAGGGCACCCACCTTACCAAGGAATACGACCTGAACCAGTTACCGGTGCTCCCCGCTTCCCAAAATCCATTCCTTGCTTCCGGCTCGCCCATAACTTCGGCTGACTGCCAGAACACCGCTACGCAAAATGCTGTCAACTTCACCTTCGATCCGAACACCGGCCTCCCAACATCGGCCGTGGTCGCCACCGGCCAAACCATCACCGGCCAGGCAGTGCAGAATCTTTTCGTTGCGTGCAATTACGGGGCATCCAACTACTACCGTAAATACCAGGGCTACGGGTCCATCACCCGCATCGAGAACACCGCCAACTCCATTTACAATTCGCTACAATTGTCGGCCCGGCGGACGGTTGGCGATCTAACACTGAGCGCCAGTTACACGTTCAGTCACTCCATCGATAATTCCTCCGACCGTTCCGATGCCCTCTTTGTTGACCCGGCAAACCCCGGCATCAGCCGCGCAAGTTCCAATTTCGACATCCGGCATGCCTTCTCACTCAGCTATGTCTACGCACTTCCGTTCTTCAAGCAGCCGGGCATGGCCCACACTTTTCTGGGCGGCTGGCAAGTCTCCGGCATCACCACCGCCTTGTCAGGCTCTCCCTTCACGGTCTCGAACGGCAGCACCTACGCCGACAACGCCGGTTTGGCCAATGGCATCTCCGGCGCAGTGCTTTCGTTCCCCAACGTGGTTGGCAATCCCAACAGTGTCACCCAGGCTCAACGGCAGGCGTACGCTGCTGCGCAGGTATTTGGAGTCCTCGATTACAATCCGGATGCGTATGCGCTGCCTGTGGGTCTCACCGTTGGAGATTCGGGCCGCAACACCCTGCGCCTCCCCGGGCGGCTGAATTTTGACTTCGGCCTATTCAAGCGTTTCGCTTTCAAGGAGCGGTACGCCTTCGAATTCCGCTGGGAAAACTTCAACGTCTTCAACCACACCCAGCTCGACGCTATCGGCGGGAGCACTTCCTCGAGCGGCACCGGCGCGAATGCCAGCCTCGGCTGCTTCAACTGCGTCAGCACCGCCCTTGTCCTGAACGGCGCGCACAACCCGCGGATTATGCAGTTCGGCTTGCGCTTCCAGTTCTAACCGCGCCTCGGGACCATTGTTCAACAGAAAGGCCCCACCGCCAGGGTGGGGCTTTTCCATTGAGCCCTTACAACTTTATTCTTCTTCCTTCCGCTTGCCTCGCCTATAATCCCCAGTCAACTACGGAAGTCACTCGCTTGCCTGAACCAGCTCGCAGCCCGGAACGCTATGCTCTCGCCGTTATCACCGACGACGATCAACTCTTCCCTGAAGTCCGCAAGCACCTCGGCGCCCAATTTCGAACCACTCTCGCCTCCACTGAAGACGAAATCAAATCCGTCCTGGAACTCCCCGATCTCCACGCCATCCTCTTCAACATCGATTGCATCGGCGACGGCGCAGCCGACGGCCTCGACGTTCTCTCCGAGATGCGCAAGATTCGCGACGATGTCGTCATCGTCGCTTTCACCCAGACCAACAGTCGTACCATCCCACTTAAAGCCAGCCAGGCCGGCGCCGATGAATTTTTCCTCTATCCCCTGAATTACTCGGAACTCCAGATTGTCCTCTCCCGCGCCATCGAAAAGCGCGCCCTCGAAATCGAGGGCCGCCGCATCCTCCAGCAGGTCGAAAGCAAGGCCGCTTTTCACGGCCTGATTGGAGGCAGCGCCGCCATGCAGAAGGTGTACCAAGCCGTTGAAGCCGTCGCCGGAACCCGCGCCTCCATCGTGCTTCGCGGAGAAAGCGGCGTCGGCAAGGAGCTCGTCGCGCAAGCCATCGTGCAATGCGACGATCGCGTCGGCGGCTCCTTCGTCTGCCTCAACTGCTCTGCTCTACCCGAAACGCTGATGGAGTCCGAACTCTTCGGCTACGAAAAGGGCGCGTTCACGGGAGCCGATTCCGCCAAACCGGGCATGGTCGAATCCGCGCACAACGGCACGCTCTTTCTCGACGAAATCACCACCCTCAACCCCAACCTGCAAAGCAAACTCCTGCGCGTTCTCCAGGAGCGCTCCGTTCAGCGCCTCGGGAGCCGCGTCACCCGCAAAATCGATTTCCGCCTGATCACCGCCACCAACGAAGACCTCGAAGACTGCGTCCGCAAGGGCCGCTTCCGCGAAGATCTCTACTTCCGCATCAACGTCGTGCCTATCTTTATTCCGCCGCTTCGCGACCGGGACGGCGACATCCCTCTTCTCGTCGACCATTTCCTGCGCGTCTATTGCGCCGCCGCCAAGAAGCCCCTCAAAAACTTGCAGCCCGAAGTGCTCGAAATCCTTGAGGACTACACCTGGCCCGGCAACGTCCGCGAACTCGAAAACGTAGTCCAGCGGCTTGTGGTCATGGTCCCCGGCCACTGCATCACTCCGGAACACCTGCCGCAGCACCTGCTCCATCACAGCGCCAGCGGCCAGGAAGCGATTCTTATCCCCGAGCAAGGAGTGGATTTCGATGCCGAAATGGAAAAAATTGAGATTGCTTACTTGAACGCCGCGCTGCGCCGTACCGGGGGCAAGAAAACCGCGGCCGCCCAACTCCTCCAGATGGATCCCCAGCGGATGAAGTATCTCTGCCGCAAGCACCGCCTCGACTAGAATGGTTAATTTTTAACCAATGAGCGGTTAATTTTTAACCCATGGGCGAATTTCTCACCAGCCGGCCGCCGCTCCCCACTGATTTTTTCGCAGTAAGTTCTTTCTTTTCTGTTCGGCTCCATCTTCGACACGCGCCGTGCCACTTTGGCCTGTCACCTGCACTGTCGCGAGTGTCTGCGGGACAAAATCAAAAAAATTTAAGGAGCTTCCCAGCCATGTCTATCGAAAAGAAGAGCCTGATCAGCACCCTCAAGACCACCAAGAAAGCCAACATCGTGAAGGATGACGTCAGCTCCGCCGCGTCCGCTACACCATCCACCAAGAGCCCCTCGGCCCGCGCTTTGGCCAGCCGCGCCCTTTCGACTCGCGCCCTTGCGCAGCGCGCCCCTGCAAGCCGTGCTTTGGCGAAGCGTGCCCCTGCAAGCCGTGCTTTGGCGAAGCGTGCCCCTTCGAAGCGGGCATAAGCCGGACCTATCCAGCCAATTTCGGTTTCGAACTGCCAATCAGGCCACGCTCGCGTGGCCTGGTTGCTTTTTACCAGAGCTTTCTGCCAACGAAGCGCGACGTGTTCTGCCACATCAGCCGGGCCGCACTCCTCCTGGCTCCGTACACCCTGGCGAACCCGGTCATTCCCGGATGCAGTCTGCCGTCGTGATTCTGGATATAAAGGTCTACCTTGTAAAAGTTGTGCACGCTGAGTCCCTTGAACTGCTCGGGATTCCCGGAGAAGGAATCAGAATCAGTAGAAGCCACGCCCATATCCGCCACCCGGGCATCGAACCGTCCAGCGATCCCATCCACCGCAAGCCGGGCAGGCGACCCGATTCGAACCATCTGTATTTCGTGCTCTGAAACGAAAACTCGCGCTTTCAACGTTTGCAAATCTCCCACCTCAGCGATGACTGCGCCTTCGGGCAAATATCGCCCAATCGAACCTTCCACGCGGGGTGTCAGTACCACTCCGGACAATGGGCTTTTGATCTCCAGGGATCCCACCTGCAAATTGGTTGATTCCAGATGTTTGGCGATTCGATCTCTGTCCTGCAGGGCCTCGCCCAATCCGCTGTAATTCAAGCGTGCTTGATAAACTTTCTTCTCCGCCATCTCGTGCTCCGAACCGGCTTGAGCCTGCCCGGATTGCAAGGAAACATTGGTCAGCCGTGCGATCGGGTCTCCGGCCGCCACCGAATCCCCTTCGCGGGGGAATATCTCCTGCACTTTTCCCGGCACCGTGTTTCGAATAATGGTGAATTTTCCGGGTTCCAATTGAAATTGGCCGGATGCCGATTCGTGCCACAGCGGAAGCAGGAGAAAGACGGCGATTCCAGCGAGGGCCATCCGGCCTTTCCAGTTGTGAAGGATCGCCAGGATCCGGTCTTTCTTGTCGAGATAAAAGAATTTCATAAAATTCACCAAAGATTTAATTCGAGATCGGAAGATCAACCCCGCCGTGCCCAGTTCGGGAATGAACGACCATTCAGGATTGAAACTCCGGAAAACATTTCCCACGAAACTTGCCAGTATATAGAGCACCGTATAGCTGTACACACCCGAGCTGATCGCATAAACCGCGAATCCGAGTCTTCGCCGCTTCGGCACGTAGGGCACTTCGACCGGCAACCTGAAAATGTGCCTCTTCACCCATGCCGATACGTACGCAGTCGAGTTCTCTTTCAACTCACTGATCCCGACGATCTCGCAAAGCATGTGATAGCCGTCCAGCTTCATCAACGGATTCCAATTGATCAGCAATCCGGCGATGCCCGTCATCAGAATCAAGAGATAGGCCGCATTGTGCACTGTGCTGCCCGGAGGCGTTCCCCACCACAGGGGCGTGGCGATCGCGCAGACAATCAGTTCCGCCCAGGCTCCGGCGACGGCAATGATTAGCCTCTGGTACCGGGTGCCCAGCACAAACCCTTCAGTTGTGTCCGTATAGAATGCGGGCGTCAGGTAGATCAGCAGGAACCCCATCTCTGGAACGCGGCCGCCGTAATGCTTGCACGCATGCGCGTGCCCCAATTCGTGCCAACACAGTGCGAACAGGGCGAGGACGTAAAATAAGAGCACGTCGCCCCAAGTCTTGTGCGTAAAATTGAAAAATTCCCAGGTGTCTCGGCCGATTTCCGACCAGTGCACCACGGTGATCGCGGCCGCGATCGTGAACGCCACAAGCGTCAAGGCGGTAAACCACCAGGTGTAAACAAAACTGGTTTTCCCGTACCACCACGTCACGAACTTGTCCGGATTGACCGCCGGAAACACGATTTCCGAAAGATCTCCGAATCTGCTCTTCCGGGAGTTCGCCAGTCTCTTCCGCTCCTCCGCGCTTCGTTGGAGCAACTGGATGTTCTTTTCCTGCTGCGTTTTTTTCCAGAAATCCAGGGCGTCGATCGAATCCGCGAACTCCCGGATTTCCTCCGCGCGGTGCAGCTGTCCGACATCGGCGGAGTATTCCCTGGCGATATCCTCATAGGAACGGAAGCCGTCAAAATATTGGATCAGTTCCCAGCTTTGCGGCGGGAACCGGAACATCGCGTTTTGTGATGGAACCACAACGCGAACCACTCGCTCCCCATCTTCTATATGTTCCTTAAATACCGCCCCGGGAGGTTTCTCCGGATACCTTTCCTGCAAGGTTCGCGCCGGTATCTCCGGCAGCGCCACTTTCAATACTCTTGTGAGGTTCATTTATTGATTTCTGGCGGCGGATTCTTGATGTGCGCGTCCGCAGTCATTCCGGGGCGCAATGACCCAGGCGCCCCCGTGATCTCGGCCAGCACTTCAAACGTGCCGCTGGAGGGATCCACCACCGGGCTCACTTGCTTCACGCGTGCACTGTGCTTTTCCCCCGCCAAATCCGGGGAAGTTAGTTCCAGTGTTTGCCCGGTGCGGATTTTTCCAAACATCTTTTCCGGCAGCGTAAACCTAATTAACAGAGGCGCTTCCGCGGTCACCCAGAATAGCCGGTCGCCCTTTGCCACGTTTTGCCCTTCGCGGATATACCGGCGTGCGATCAACCCTTCGAACGGCGCCATGATCTTCGTCTTTTCCAGCTCCAGCTCCAGGGACTGCTCTTCCTGCTGGGCTGTGTTCAAGTTCTCCTTCACCCGCTTGATGTCCCACTGGTCCGATTCCGCTTTGTACTTCGCATGCTGCAGTTGTTCCTGCGAAGTCAGGCCCAGGTCGAAGAGATTCTTCTGCCTCCCGTAATCCGCTTTCAGGACTTCCGCTTCGGATTCCCAGTTCTTCAGGTCCGCCGCGATGCTTCGCGTCTTCGCCCGCGCCGCTTCCAGATTTGCCGTAATCTGCCGGTCATCCAGTTGAGCGAGAAGTCTGCCAGCCTTCACGCGTGCGGGTGCATCCGCATAGATCTTTTCCACGATGCCATCGCGCTGGGCGGTCAGCTCTACCTGGTGCTCCACGATAATGGGCCCAGAAACGCTAATCTCGGATTGAAGAATTTCCGGTGCAGGCTTTGCCGCCGGTTTCGAAACGGTCGGAGCCGGCGCGGCGTTGGTGACTCCGGGTGTGGACTTTGACTCCTCGCCGCATCCGGCCACAAGGAGCACCCCACTCAAGCCGGCCAACATGAATAGCCTTCTCATCTTGCTCCTCCGCTATCTCACCACCCCAGCCAGTACCAGATTTTCGCGTAGGTCCATAGGAGCAACTTGCGGAAAAGAACGTATCCGGAGGGATACCACCCCACGCGAACCTTCCCTCTTCCTTCCATTCCCGATCGCAAAAGTCCCGCCGCATTCGCCACTGCCACCCGCGCATAGAACACCGGCGTCTCACGCACCAGCCCCGCCCGGGGACTTACGATCGTCACGTTCCCGCGGAACGTTTTCGTAGGATAACTGTTCAGTTTCAGCACCGCCGGTTGCCCTTGTTTCAGAAGTCCCGCATCCGTGTCGTCCACCGCCACATCCACGATCGCTTCCGAAGTATCCACGACTTCCGCGAACGAATCGCCCGGCTGCAGTTTTCTTCCGGCAAATCCTTCCACGTAGGGCGTGGCCACCACGCCGTCAATCGATGATCGGAGCTGCGCCTTGTCCAGCATCTCTTTCGCCCGGTCAACTTCCGCCTTCCAATAATCCGCCTGCAATCTCTGCACGCCCGCCTGCGTCCCGTCGTTCTGCGAAAGTGCCTGGTTCATCTTCAGGATCGCCGCCTCGTATTTCGATTCTGCCGCGGCCAGCGCTGACCGGAAATTCCAGGCTTCCATCTCCGCCAGCGCCTGCCCCCGTTGCACGTTCTCTCCTTCGCGCACCAGAACCTTGCTGATCACTCCCTCCACCTCGGGCTGCACCAGCGCTCGCCGCACCGGCGCCACCACCGCATCTCCGTCCACGCGCAACGGCAGGGGGCAGGCCACAAGGAACAGCAAGCCGACCCCGCCCAGCGTCAGGATCGCCGTCCGCTTCCTCTTCTGCATGGCCATGAACTTCCGTTTCCTCACCAGCACCGGCTCCAGCACGGAAATAAATGGCACTTCCTTGTACATCTGCGCGTTGCGCAGCGCCACCGTCGCCTGCCCGGCAAGCACCTCCACAATCTCCAGATGCGCCGGCCCCAGAAAATCCGGGTCGGTGCTTTCCATCGCCAGCAAACCCACACGCCCGGTGTCGTCGTTCAGCGGCCGCGCATAAAATCCCCGCATGCCGGACTCTGTGAAATATTTCCTGAATTTGGCTTTTGTTTCTTCCCTTTCGGCATCAATTTCTTCGCCATGTTGCCGCACGTGAATCACTTCTTCAGAGAGAGCCGCCCATTGCAGAATCCCATTTAGCGGTGCGATATCCGGGTGGTCGGCTTGCAACTGCATCAACCCGGTCACCGCGCTCAGCTTGAAACTGCCCCCATGCTCCAGCGCGATTGCCGCGCGTTCGTACGGAATCACCGCCTGTGGCGCATTCACGATTGTTTGCAGCATCCGCTCCAGATTCAGTGTGGATGTGATTTCGTGGCTTACCTTGTTCAAAGTCTCCAGCACTTCCACTTTTCGCTCTGCCATTAACAGGCTGGCGTTGTGCAGCGCGGTCGACGCTGTCTCCGCCAGGCTGCTCAGCGTGAACAAGTCATCTTCGTCGAACGGCGTGCCGTCTAGTTTGTTGACCGCTTCCACTACTCCCACTAGCGCTGTCTTGTCCAAAATCCCCGCGCCAATTAAAGAGAACACCCCCGCCTCGCCTGCATCGCGGTTGCGTTCCGCAAGCCGCTGGTCCGTGGGGTCGCTGATACGGATAGCTTCCCCATTATCGGAAATGGTTCCTGCCACTCCCTCGTTGGCCTTCAGCCGCTGTCCCTTAAACGTGGTCGGATCTTCCCCAGCCTGGAACATCAACTCCAACGACTCGTCCGGATGTATCAGCCAGACGTTCACCGCCTGGCATTCCAGAATTTCCGAGATCTTCGTTCCGATCAGCGGCAGCAGTTCGTCCATTTCCAGCGTCGACGAAAACACTTTTTCCAGGTCGTAAAGTTGCGTCAGCCGCGAGATCGACGTCAGCGTCCCGTGGCGCTCCTCCTCATAGGCTTGCGCGGTGGCAATCGCTGCTGCCGCGACCTCCGCGGCCGGCAACAATGCCTCCACTGCATCCGTGGAAATTTCCTCTTCGAACGCCAGGATCTCCAGCGCTCCAATCAAGTTTTCGTTGTGGATCAGCGGGATGTAGGTCAGCGAGAAAAGCGATTTGCGAATATCGACGTGAGGATAATCTTCCCGCCTGATTGCCGCCGCCGTCCGGTTGATCGCCAAGCTCTCGGTGAACACCATTCCCAGCAATCCGGAGTCCGCGGGAATCTCTTCATTGTGGAGCTTTGCGTCGCCCACTGTCGCGCGCGGAACCCAGAGCGCTTTTTCTCCTGTTGTCGCCAGCGTGTACACACTGACCGCTGCGTCGGCAATCAACTCCGACACAAATCGCGCGAATACCTTCGCACGGGGCGCAACTTCCTGCTCCGCGAGCAAATTTAGTGAAAGAGGTAAAAGATCCAGAACGGATTCTTGTTCCTGGCTGGCCAACGGTCGACCTTCCGTCTGGTGACAGGATCGCGGGGAATGTCACCAGCCCAGTGCCTTTCTTGCTTTTTGTCCCAAGATTATCTAAGTTGTCCGCGCACTCTAACAAAGCGATACTGGGGTGTCAATCAGGCAGGCACGGGCGAACCCGGGGTTTCAAGGGGGTGGCAACGTTGGATATCGATACGAAAACTCTGGACGGAGTCAAAATCATCAAACTCTCCGGACGTCTCAGCATGGGCCCCGCACTTGACCGCTTCAACGCCACGATCGTCGAACTCCTCGGCCATGGCCATTCCAAAATCGTCCTCGATCTTGAAGAAGTCCCCACCATCGATTCCAGCGGCATCGGCATGCTGGTCCGCCACCTCACAACTGCCAAGCAGGCCGGCGGAACTATCCGCCTCCTGAAACCCTCCAAATTTACGCTGCAGACCTTGAAAATGGTGGGCTTGCTGAATCTCTTCACCACCTTTGATGACGAGGCCGCCGCCATCTCCTCATTTCAATAGGCCGCGGCTCTGCCCATCCTTTTTTCGCGCTCACGCAACCTCAAACTTTTCGCTCGCCGCCTCCACCGTATCGAAAAATTTCACGATCCGGTCCACATGCGTCAGATGGAGCGTGCTCTGCACAATCCCGCCGCTGGATACGATCCTCATCACTCCTCCGCCCTTCTGCAGCTTCGCGTTGCACATCACCAGGATGCCAACGCCCGTGCTGTCAATCGCATCGAGTTCCTTCAGATCGATCACCACCTTCTTCGCGCCTTCCTTCATCACCTGTGCAATCGACCACTCCACCTGCCGGCTGTCATTCCCCATCAATAATCGCCCATGTAATTCCAGGACGACGATCTCTGGCGTCGCCTGTTTCTTTCGAACCTCGAGTATCATGAGACACTCCTCAACTTCCGGCTCGGCTTTGCGGGCTGCTCCATTCGCGGAATCTTTTGGGCTCCTGCCACTTCTATCCGCCGGAAATTGCCGCCTTTTCGCTGCCTGATACTATTGCCGCCCACCCGCGGAGTCAACGGCTAACCCCTTAGGAAGGCTTTGCCCTGGCGTCCGGCCGCGACCGCTTCACGATCTGGCCGCGGCCGCTGTCATGATGATTTCTGGTTGCCATTTTTCCCGCGTCATTTCCTCCCTTGCGAACCTCCAAGAATCTGCCAGAATAATTCCGGCCGTTCGCTCCTCTGGCGACATCCAAGTGGTTGTGACCATTGGCCCCTGACTCTTTCCCGTGAGAGGTGTTCTGTGGGTTCCGCGTTGGACGTCCATCGACTGCATTTCGCCTTCACCATCACATTCCACTACCTCTTTCCGCAGTTGACCATGGGCCTTGCCCTGCTCATCGTCATTCTCAAATCCATCGCCCTGCGCACCGGTGACGAACATTTCTCCCGCGCCGCCCGTTTCTGGGCCAAGATATTCGGCATCAACTTTGCTATCGGCGTCGTGACTGGCATCCCCATGGAATTCCAGTTCGGCACCAACTGGGCCGAATTCTCAAAAGCCGCCGGGGGTGTCATAGGCCAAACTCTTGCCATGGAAGGCGTATTCTCTTTCTTCCTCGAGTCCACTTTTCTAGGCCTCTTTCTCTACGGCGAAAAGAAGCTGGGCCGCGTCGGCCATTGGGGGGCCGCCTTCTTGGTTTTTACAGGCTCGTGGTTGAGCGGCTATTTCATCGTCGTCACCGACGCCTGGATGCAACATCCCGTCGGATACCAGATAGGCGCCCATCAGGAAATCGAACTCACCAGCTTCTGGGACCTCCTCTTTAATAAGTGGGCCCTATGGCAGTACGCCCACACCATGCTCGGCGCCGTGCAGACGGGTTGCTTCGTGATGGCCGCCGTCGGCGCGTTCTACGTCCTCTCGCATCGTGATCCTTTCTATGGCCGCACCTTTCTTCGCATCGGCGTTATCGTCGGCGCGATCGCCGCGCTGCTGCAACTCTCACCCTCCGGCGACATGCAGGGCAAACTGATTACCCAATATCAACCGACCACGCTGGCCGCCATGGAAGGCCTCTTCGAATCCCAGGACGGTGCGCCGCTCGCCGTCCTCGGCCAGCCCGACGTTGCCAAGCGCACTCTCGACAACCCTCTCGTCGTTCCCAACATGCTCAGCTTCCTCACCTACAAGCAGTGGACGGCCCACGTCCAGGGCCTCAACGACTTCCCCGAGGATCAATGGCCCGACAAAATCGAACTCCTCTACTTCAGCTATCACGTCATGGTCGGTCTGGGCACCATGTTCGTCGGCATTATGGTCCTCTCCGCATTTCTCCTCTGGCGCAAAAAACTTTTCGAAGCGCGCTGGATGCTCTGGATCATCATGCTCAGCGTTCCGCTCCCGTACATCGCCAACACCGCCGGCTGGTTGACCGCCGAACTCGGCCGCCAACCCTGGCTCATCTACGGCCTCATGCGCACCGCTCACGGCTTTTCTCCGCGCGTCAATGCCGGAAATGCCTGGTTCACCCTCATCGGTTTCATGGGACTCTACACAGTCCTTGCCATGCTCTGGCTCTTCCTTGTTTATCGTGAAATCGAAATCGGCCCCGAGCCCGAAGCAAGATCCCGTGCGGGTGCTTTAGACCCGTCGGTGGCGGAATAAGGAGCGCGCCATGGAAACCCTCTGGTTCTGTCTCGTGGCGGCAATGATCGCGCTCTACGTTCTCCTCGACGGCTTCGATCTCGGCGTAGGCGCCATTCACTTTCTCGTCGCAAGAACGGAAGAAGAGCGCCGCCAGGTCATCGCCAGCATCGGTCCCGTCTGGGATGGCAACGAGGTCTGGCTCCTCGCCGCCGGCGGCACCCTCTATTTCGCCTTCCCCACGCTATACGCCAGCAGCTTCAGCGGCTTTTATCTCCCGCTCATGATGGTGCTATGGCTGCTCATCCTCCGCGGCAGCTCCATCGAATTCCGCAACCACATCAAAAGTCCCATCTGGATTCCCTTCTGGGATTTCTTCTTCTCAATTTCCAGCCTGCTCCTCGCCATCTTTTTTGGCGCGGCCCTCGCCAACGTCGTCCGCGGCGTCCCTCTCGACCAGTCCGGCTATTTTTTCGAACCTCTTTGGACCAACTTCCGTCTCGGCGAACAAACGGGCATCCTTGATTGGTACACCATTCTTGTCGGCGTCCAGGCGCTGCTCGTCCTCGTGATGCACGGCTCGCTCTGGCTTCAGTTGAAAACTGATGGCGATCTCAATCAGCGTGCGGCTCGTCTGGCAGGCTGGTGCTGGTGGGGAGTCCTGGTCCTCACCGCGCTCGTCACCGCTGTCACCTTCCGCATCCAGCCGCAGGTCTCCGTAAATTTCAAAACTTGGCCGCTCGGCTACATTTTTCCTCTTCTCGCTGTGGCGGGTCTCGCCGGCATTCAATTCGAACTTCGCCGCAAAAACGAGCGCAACGCTTTTCTCTCTTCCTGCGCCTATCTGCTCGGCATGCTGACCAGCGCCGTCTTCGGCGTCTATCCGATGGTTCTTCCCGCGCGCAATCCGATTTACGCGCTCACCGTTCACAATGCCAAGGCGGGCGACTACGGCCTGAAAGTCGGCCTGGCCTGGTGGCTCGTCGGCATGGCTCTGGCCGCCTTCTACTTCACCCACGTCTACCGCTCCTTCTCTGGCAAAGTCTCCGCCGACTCCGCCTCCCACGGCTAACCGCCACCTCCTCCAGCGCCAGAGGCGCGAAACACGTTAGCCCAGTGCGTGAGCGCTGGGTTCAGCACAACACACAGGTCAAGCGCCGTAGGTGCGACAGACATTTCCTCACTCGCGGCAATCAATTCCCCATTCGGTACTTTGCATCCCGGTGAAATTCCTCACGCCCGTCCCAAGCTCTTTCACTCGCAAAAAACGATCCCCTCTCGCCCCACCCCGAGTACAATAAACATATGCGCACCGGCAATCACCGAATTCTATCGCGCCTCGGTTCCCTGCTGGTCGTTCTTTGCCTTCTCGCGGCGCCCCTGTGCGCCACGCGCTGCGCACTTTCTTCCTGCGCCAAGACCGACGCCCCCGAACAATCAACAACCGGATGCCACCATCCATCCCTCCACTCCCCCAGTTCTTCCGTTCTCGCCGGCGCGATTGCTCCCACCTGCTTTCCTGCGGATTCTATTCTCACAATGCTCCCCGGACCGCAGTCTCGTCTGCTCTCCGCGGATTCTGATTCTCACTGCCTCTCTGCAATCCCGAATTCTCCGTCTATCTCAGCAACCTCCAGCACAATCGCGTTCCGTAGCCCAGATCGAAGTTCCCCTCCTGCCAATTTCGCCGCGTTCGTATCAAATTCTCCCCTTCGTCTCTGATCCGTCTTTCCGGAATAGTTCTCTTTCCTAACTAAAATTGCGCGGGCGCGATCATGGCCGGGCCTCGCACAACAAAATTTCCAATATCTCTGGCCATTCTCCCGGAGGACTTCATGAGCAGCTCTCGCAGAAATTTTTTTCAGGACGCCGCCGTCTTCACCGCCGGCCTTTTCGGGCTAAGCACTCGCCTCAACGCGACCTCGCCCCAATCGACCGCCGCACCCGGCGAAAAAAATCCTGCCCATCACCACGCGCTCGCAACAAAATCCAAATCCTCGCCCCAGCATCCCAGCGCACATCCCCACGTTCCCGTCATTACTCCCGACGTCCCTGATCTCCCCTTCACGCTCGACGGCGCCACAAAAGTCTTCCGCCTCCGCGCCGAACCCGTGAAGCGCAAAATCGCTCCCTTCAAAACGATCGATGCCTGGGGCTACAACGGCTCTTGCCCCGGCCCCACCATCCAGGTTACGCAGGGCGACCGCGTCCGCATCCTCGTCGAAAACGCGCTTCCGGAAAGCACCTCCATGCACTGGCACGGCCTCGAAGTCCCGATCGAACAGGACGGCGTTCCCTTCATCAGCCAAAAACCCATCGCGCCGGGCGAAACGTACACCTATGAATTCACTGTTCACCAGGAAGGCACTTTTTTCTATCACGCTCACAGCGCCATGCAGGAGATGATCGGCCTTATCGGCCTCTTCATCGCGCATCCGCAATCTGCTTACGCGCCGCACGCCGATCACGATTACGCCATCGTCCTGCAGGAATGGGCGATTCTCCCTTCCAACACCGTCCCCAACACCGCCTCCATGGAATTCAACTGGCTCACCTTCAACGGCCTCTCCGCTCCCTCCACTACGCCGCTCATCGCGCGACTCGGCAGCCGCGTGCGTCTCCGCTTCGTCAATCTCGGCATGGATCACCATCCCATCCATCTGCACGGGCACCAGTTCGTCATCACCGGCAGCGAAGGCGGCCGCGCTCCCGAATCCACCTGGTATCCCACCAACACGGTCCTCGTCGGCGTCGCGCAAGCCAAAGTGGTGGAGTTCGAAGCCAAATATCCCGGCGACTGGATGATTCACTGCCATCTTCCCCACCACATGATGAACAGCATGATGGATCTGCTCCGCGATCGTCAGATCCAGACCGCCAACCCGACAGATGCCAAGGCTGTCAGCCAGATGGAAACGCTGGCCCACGACATCGGCGTCGAGCACGTCCACCACTCTCCCATCGCGGAAAACGCCAGCTCCGTCCCCGGCTTTCCGCAAGACGCCTTCATGGAAATGGCCATGGATAACGCCGAAGGCGTCGCCAAACCCGAAACTCACGGCCTCCCCGCGAACTGGAGCGCAGGCATGATGGGCATGATGAGCATGGTGCGCGTTCTCCCGGACAAACAGTTCGAAGAAATCCAATCCCTAATCCGCAACCACCAATCCGCCAAATCCGAGGAGTACCACCATGGTTCTTGATTCTTCTCTGAGCTCTCTGCGCTCCGATCTCTGTGCCCTCTGTGTTAAATCTTTTTTCTTCGTCGACGGGAGACTCTCCCTGCAGCGCATCTCGAATCGAATTCTTACACTCGCACTCCTGATGACGAGTTCGTCTCTCCCCTCTCTTGCCCAAGAACCCATGAACATGACGCCCCAGGAAATGGAACACCACCACATGAACATCCCTGTCGTCCAACCCGTCTACCCGCATCTAGGCCGCGCCCAAGAAAGCGCAAAATCCTCCCTCTTCACGCTCGAAGAAGCCCAGCGCCTCGCCGCCGAATCCAATCCCACGCTCCGCCAGGCCGAAGCGGAAATCCGCGCCTCCAAAGCCCGCCAGCAGCAGTCCGGCCTCTACCCCAATCCCACCATCGCGTACACGGGCGACGAAATTCGCGGGGGCTCGGTCGGGGGCGGCAAGCAAGGCTTCTTCGTTCAACAGACAGTCGTGACAGGCGGAAAACTCGCTCGTAACCGCGATGTCTTTTCCAAAGAAACCCAGCTCGCCGAAATCGAAGCCCAGGAACAAAAAATCCGCGTCGAAACCTCCGTGAAAACCGCATTTCTCCGCGTCCTCGCCGCACAGGAACTTCTCGACGTCCGCCGCGACATCGCCAAAATTCAGCAAGACTTCGCCGAATCCCAGCGCCAACTCTCCAACACCGGCCAGGCTGACGAGTCCGAAGTTCTCGACGCCGAGGTCGACGCCCAGCGGCTCCGCCTTTCCGCCCGAATGCAGGAAAACACCCTTCGCGAAGAGTGGCGCTCCCTGGCCGCCGTTCTCGGCCGTCCCGATCTTCCGCTCTCTACCGTTTCCGGCGATCTCGAACACAATTGGCCTGACCTAAGCGAAGATCAAGCCGTCGAATCCATCGCCACGCAATCTCCCGCCAACCGCATCGCCGACGCCGGCGCGGCACGCGCCACCGCCGAACTCGCACGCGCCAAACGCGAACCCATTCCGGATCTTCAGGTTCGTGGCGGCCTGGAATACAACAACGAAATTCTCGACACCGGTCGTTATGCGAAGGGCTGGGAAGGCATCGCCGAACTCGGTGTGCAAATTCCAATTTTTAATCGCAACCAGGGAAATATCGCCGCCGCGTCCGCTTCGCTTGACCGCGCCAATCTCGAAAAGCAGCGCGTCGCCCTCACTCTCCGCGACCGCGCCGCCACCGCCGCCGACCAATACGCCAATGCAAAATTGATGGCTCTCGAATACCGGGAAGAAATGCTTCCCCGTGCAAGAAAGGCCTACACCCTCATGATCGAAAAATACGGACTCATGCTCGCCGCCAATCCCCGGGTCTTGCAATCCCAACGCAAACTCTTCGACCTGCAAGCCGAATACATCGTCGCCCTCGAAAATGTCTGGACCGCCGGCATCGCCCTCCAGGGCTTCCTGCTCACCGACGGCCTCGAATCCCCCGCGCGTCCCGGCGAAGTCGATCGCCCCGTCCGCGAAACCAACCTCCCCCTCCCCGACCGGATGATGTCCCCAATCGATTCCATGCCGCGACCTTAACGACCACTAGGCTTCATCGCACAGCGGCGGCATCGTGGCACTGTCTCCGGTTGCCGGCCACACGCCCAGAAACTTTCTCATCTCGAGCCATCCGGCGAGATTGAAGGGTGGTCAACTGAGTCTGGAGGGAACGTGATGTTGCAGCCAGCAATCGCTGCAAGTAGTGCCGGATTTTGGGATCCTTGCGGCACGCACGGGCTCCGAAAAAACGAAAGTACCAATTCATGCGGTACCGCCGTCACTGGGCGGCAAAAACCTCTGGCCGGTATCTTCCTCGATATTTTCACAAGCCACTGGCGAAGGAGTATGTACGGTCACCCAGGGAGTGCTGGACGGCCGGCTAAATGCCTTGCCTGTCCAGGACATATGCAACCATCAGAATTGGCTCAGCGCGAGGAAAGGATGCCATGCGTGTGGCAGACCCGCTCAACTAACTCAACTCTGTCCGCAAACTGGGCTGTGCTTTTTCGCACTCTCCTCATGGCAGCCGTTTTTGCCGCAGCCATGCCCATGGGGATTGCGGCGCAAGTGCACGTGTTCTATGCGTTGGGTACTCCGGAATCTGCGGGCAAAGATGTCCGACTGTATGAAGTGGATTCAGCCACATTGCAGGTCGCGCGCTCGTTGAGCGTCGAGCGGCAAACACCTGGCGGAGAAACGGTGAGCATGACCTCCGGCATGCTTACCGGCACGCGCGACGGCATACTTCTGACCGACAGCCAACTGCAAAGCTCCTCTCTACTTCGTGTTTCCGCGCCCGCTCTTGAGAGCAAGGGCCAATGGGCAATGAAAGATTTTCAGATCTCGGGCGCCATGTGCCTCGACCACGTCTTCGTTCATCCGGTGACTGGCCTGGCGTATTTTTCTTGTGACACGGGAAGCGGCGGAAACGGTTTCGTTATCCTCGACACGTCCAGATCCGTCATTGCTGGAGATTTTCCTAATGAGCCCCAAATTCCCTCCTCCTGGCCCCATTTGTCCTTATTCCGGCCGACGTTTGTCTACGCTCCGAATTCCAAGCGCCTCTACCTCGTCGGGAAGAACGTTCTGGCCTTGGACACAGAAAACCACGCCGTGGACTACATCTCAGTCCGGGAAATAGCGAAAAGCGCGAATCTTGCAACCGTTCGCGAGATCGATAACCTGGTTCTGCTTGCAAACGGCAATCTTGTGCTGCTCACGGACAAATACAGAAGCCCCGCCTTTATCCTCTACGACCCGAATGCCCGGAAGGTGCTTCAAAATTGGACCGAAACGCAAAAATACAGCGAGCGGGAAAGCTATACCGGCTCGCGCACCGGAAACAACAAAGAGAGGCTCGTTCAGAAACTCGCCCGGATTCTCTGCGGTCCTGTCGCGTCTCGAGATGGCTCGCGCCTGTTCGCTGTATCCGAAGGCGACATTGTTTGGTGGGATGCGAATACGCTCGAAGAACTAGGTCGCTTTGACGCTCCGGAGCCCCCGGACAGCGACAGCGGCGAGTGTTTCCATCCAGCCCCCGATGGCCGTGGCACCTGGTACCTCGGTCAAAGCGGCAAAGCGTATCGCCTGGACGACCGCACCGGCAAGTTCATCGAAGAGGTGAAGTTGCCGTTTCACCTCATCTCACTAGTACGTGAGCCGTAACATTAGGTAGGGCAAAACCTCTCCCCTCACCGTTTGGCCGCGTCTGGAATGTATTCTTCGGCCACAGGGAAGCACACGCCGGGACAGTAGAAACCAGCGACCTCTTCGTACGTTTCCACGAGCCGCTGCAACCGAGTACGAGCACAGCTCTTGGGATCTCGGCGCCACGATAACTTCCGGCTTGCGGGCGATCCGGGAACTACTACATGATCTTTCGTTAACTAAGCTCAAGACTGAACCTCAGTGAATTTCCAGTTTCATCCTATATTATGGATGTGCCCGATCACCGAAGTGGTTTTATTGCGCTTAGCCGGACAGGGACCGACGTGAATCTTCTATGAGAATGCCAGGCTCGAAGACTGGCGGGGATGCCGTTCGCCGCCGATTCTGGTTGGCCATGACGGGGTTTGTCATGGCGCTTGCGCTAATGCCCTTCTCCTATAAAGTCGAACGCCGCCTGGAGACAGCTGCCCACATCAAGGGCGGAGAATCCGAAAAAGTTGACAAGGAACTGGCGCAGCGTTTCCAGTCTCCCTTCGCCCACCGCCTGGTCGTGGTGATCAGCGGCATTCCCGATCCGGATTCAGCAGAAAGCGCGGATGCATTGGGCTTCTTAACCACTTCATTGCGTGGCGTGCCTGGAGTGTCGGGCGCTATCTCGAGTCTGGATTGGCCAGATCCTCTCTTCACTGGGAACAACGGCGGGGCTTTGATCATCGTCGGTTTGGACCCGCACGATAAAGCCGTCGAGGCGTTGGTCCCCACACTGAGGGCAAAAGCAGACTGGATGGAAGGTCAGCTTAGGTCGCAGTACCCCAATATCAAATTGGAAATTACAGGTGAAACGCCACTGACATTCGATCTCCGCAAGGTCAGCGCCGATGACGTCAGACATGCCGAAGAACGAGCGATGCCGGTAACGCTCTTGCTGCTGTTGCTGGCTTTCGGAAGTCTTGTGGCCGCGCTATTGCCGCTGGGAATTGGAGTACTCTCGATCTCGATGGCGCTGGGTGCGGCCGCGCTGCTCACGCACTACCTGCACCTGTCGATTCTGGTGCAGAATCTGGCGACGATGCTCGGCCTTGGTTTGGGCATCGACTATGCACTGCTCATCGTGAGCCGATTTCGCGAAGCATTGGACGAAGGATATGCCCCCGGCGAGGCTGCCGATATTGCTGCCGGGCAAGCGGGGAAGACGCTGCTAATCTCGGCCACGACAGTGGGCATTGGATTTTCAGCGCTACTTACTGTGCCCATCAGCGAACTGCGTTCTATCGGAATTACCGGCTTGCTGGTGACCGTTCTGAGCGTTGTACTGTGTACATTCATTCTGCCTTGGGTGCTTGGTCTGCTCGGGCATCGCATCAATGCCGCAAGAGTGCGTCTTCCAGGCAGGCAATTGAAAACGGGCGAAAACCTCGGCGCGGCAAGTGAGCGTTGGGTACGTTGGGGCAGCATCATAACGGGCCGGCCCTGGACAGCTCTGCTGGTCGCCGGGGTTCCGCTGCTGCTCCTTGCCTTCCAGGCGCGGAGAATTTCTCCCGGGATTCCGGACCACGATTCGCTTCCGGCCGCGGCCGAGTCGGTGCGAGCACTTCACACGCTGCAAGGCATGGGGCGGTCGGGTATTGTGCAGTCCCTCCGAGTGATCCTCGAGTTGCCGCCGCAGTCTCCGCCGCTCTCGCCGGCCGGCTGGCTGGCCGTCAGTCGCTTGACGGAGCACTTCCAGCGCGATCCTAGAGCGGAAGAGGTCTTATCTCTCCCAACGCTTACGGGAATGTCTGACACGGCGGATGCTGTCAATGATGTGCCCCAGCCCATCCGCGAAAGTTTTCTTCGCAGCGATCGTCAAGCTACGTTGATTGAGTTGCTGCCCACCGCCACGCTTGCACCCAACGAACAGATACGATGGGTACGAGAGGTGCGTTCCTCTGATATCGCTGCGATAACCGGTGTGCCCGGCGCGGCGGTGCGTGTCGGCGGCATAGCCGCACTCGACGCAGATTATGACTCGGTCGTAAAAGCGCGGTTGCCGGGTGTGGTCCTTGGCGTCGTATTGGGAAGCTTGCTGGCACTCCTGATCGGGTTACGTTCCTTATTTGCGGCTGTCAAAGCAATCCTGCTTAATCTGCTCTCCGTTGGCGCCTCATTCGGCGCGTTAGTTGTCGTTTTTCAGGAAGGCCACGGTAGCAAACTTTTCGGGCTCGACGGACCGACAGGCACCGTATATCCGATCGTGCCGATTCTCTCGTTTGCCATCGTGTTCGGGTTGAGCATGGATTATGAGGTTTTCCTGGTCGCCCGAGTTCTGGAAGAACGCCGGCTCGGGCTATGCGAAAGATCAGCGGTGGTGGAGGGCCTTGCGCGTACAGCCGGGCTCATCACCAGCGCAGCGGCAATTATGATCGCCGTGTTCACCGCATTTACCATGGGAGGCTTTCTGGTTGTGCAAATGCTCGGCTTTACGCTCGCCGTGGCGGTGTTCATTGACGCGACCGTGGTGCGGATGGTAGTCGGGCCGGCACTATTGAAACTTGCGGGCGACTGGAATTGGTGGCCGCTTGGCCTGTATGGGGCCCCGGCAACGTCTGAAAAGAAGCTTGTGCCGTGACGGCGAATACCGCGGCTGCCCCTGCGACAGAACAGGGCCTTGCAACGGCCTAAGCAAGGACTGCGATTTATTTCGCTTTCTCGCCTTGGGCGCTGAACTTGCTGAGCTCAAAATCCTTGCGTCCAAGATTTGCCTTTCCCGATCCCCCTTCGATCACAAGAATCGAGGAGCCGGGCTTGCCTTGCAGCTTGGCCTCCACTTTCGTTGCGGACCAAACGCCGCCGATCTCCCGAAGCCCATAGTAAATGAATTCCTTTTGCTCTCCCGTCCCGCGAAGCGTCTTCACCACATGCACGGGATACAAAATGCCGCGGTCAATCCACGATGTTACCGAATCATAGTAAGTCCGGTCTTGCGAACCGGAATTGCTCTTTAGGACTAAGCAATCCCGTGCGCCATATTTCTCCGGTGGCAGGGATTCCTGATGCTTCCAGAAAAACTGGTTCTCTACCATGTCCTCATAGGAGAAGTCAGTTCCCACTAGTCGGTCGTTCCAGCGTTCGAATGGCAAGGTGGTAGCGGTCTTCTCGCCGGGGAGTGCCGCCTCGATGGTCACATTCCCGGTCACGCTCATGTGCAAAAGAAGGCTCGTCTTCTCTGAGCCGGGTCCTGAGATCTCGCAGAGCAGACGCAGACCGTCGGGAAACCAATGAGCCTTGGCGACGAACTTGTAGTTCGTGCGCTTGCCATTGCCTTCCACCCGTGTGAGCCGGCCGGTCATTCGGTAATCCAATTTCTCAATACGCTGGCGCGAGCCAGCCAGCGCGGCGTCCTGGTCAGGATTCGCAGCGAAGGCCCGCGATGGATGCACCAGCGAGAACAGCACGAGCAAAGTGATGGACGCACGAATCGTCGCAAAGGCGCGATTCGCCCGTCTGGCCGCTGGATACCGGCCAAACTTGCGGGAGAGAGAGAGAACTACGGTGGGGCACAGGAAGGTCATATCTTTATGTATACAGCCTAAGCCCGCAGAACGCCAACCATTGCGACGAGGACGGATTCCCGGGCGATGATACGCACGGGATCGGCGCGGTCGCCTTGTGGCGTTCCACAAAACTCCTGTTGACGACCAAAAGGAATGTGGTACGCTTCCCTTTTCTCCTGTTGAACGTCTAAAGGAACATATGCCAATTTCCAAATCCGAAGTCCTCCAGGGAACACTCGACTTGCTCGTGCTGAAGACGCTCGATTCCATCGGTCCGATGCACGGCTTCGGGATCGCCCTCCGCATCCAGCAGGTGTCCGAAGACCTCCTCCAACTCAACCAGGGAACACTTTATCCGGCTCTGCTGCGCCTGGAGCAGCGCGGCTGGATCGCGTCCAAGTGGGGCGTTTCGGAAAATAATCGCAAGGCGAAGTTCTACTCTTTGACCCGGGCCGGGCGCAGGCAACTCGTGGAAGAAGCGGAAAGCTGGGAGCGCATGTCCGCAATGATCAACCGGGTGCTAAGGACGACCTAACTTATGCGTGAATTTCTGCGCACTTTCGTTCAGCGTCTCGCCGCGCTTTTCCACCGCAGGCGTCTCGAAGACGACCTGGACGAGGAACTGCGTTCGCATCTGGAGATGGCCATCGAACTCAACGTGCGAAAGGGCATGTCTGCTGTTGACGCACGCCGCGAAGCCCTCCGCAGTTTCGGCGGCGTCGAGCGAACCAAGGAAATGTACCGCGACCAGAGGGGACTCCCGATAGTCGAGACGGCTTGGCAGGACCTGCGTTTCGGCTTCCGCATGCTCCGGCGCAGTCCGGGTTTCACTCTTTTGGCCATTCTCTGCCTGACTTTGGGAATAGGCGCGAATGCTGCCGTCTTTAGCTGGATCGAGGGAATCCTGTTCCGCCCCTATCCGGCGGTGGTTCATCAAGAGCAGCTCTTTGCGCTTACCGGAACGGCGCTTGGCGAGGCCGATCTGACTTCCTGGCCGGATTTCCTGGATTTGCAGAGGAGTTGCACGCTGGTTGACTCATTTATTGTGACCAAAATTATGAGCACTACCCTGAGCATTGGCGACCGGGCCGAGGCCACGAGGGGCAGCATCGTATCCGCAAATTATTTCGATGCCATTGGGGTCCACCCGATTCTTGGCCGCGGATTCGAGACGGGCGAAGACGCGGGACGAAATGCCCACCCCGTGACGGTGATCAGCTACCAGCTCTGGAAAGGGCGATTCAAGGGCGATCCAGAAATCATCGGGAAAACGCAGCGGCTGAATGGTGTGATGCACACAATCGTCGGCGTCGCGCCCGAAGGATTTTATGGGACGTTCGTGGGCTGGGCGATGCAGTTCTGGGTCCCCGTGTCCATGGAGGAAACTTTTGAACCGGGCGGCTACAAACTGGAGGACCGCGGTGCGCGCTGGATTGAAGCGTACGTGCGGCTTAAACCTGGCGTCACTCTTTCGCAGGCGCAGCAAGAGATGTCCGCTGTTGCGAAGCGGCTGGAAAATGAATATCCGGCAACCAACCGCGGTCGCGGCATGAAGCTGTGGCCGCTATGGCAAACGCCTTTCAACAATGCGCGCACTCTGCTTCCCACACTCGAAATCATGCTTGCCGTCGTGGTCTTTGTCCTTCTCATCGCGTGCGCGAACGTAGGCAATTTGCTGCTGGTCAGGTCGTTTGCGCGCCGGCATGAGATGACGGTTCGGCTGGCCATCGGCGCGGGTCGCGGGCGCTTGTTGAAACAGCTTTTCACGGAAGGCCTGATCCTGTCGGCTTTTGGCGCTGCCGGCGGAATTCTGGTGTCGCACTGGTGCCGTTATGCGCTCGTGCTCTTGTTCCCCGCGCGGGGCGGCGTGGCCATGCACCTGGCGGGCGAAATTGATTGGCGCGTTCTGGCGCTGAGCGCCGCAGTTTGCCTGATCACAACGCTTCTGCTCGGGCTGATTCCCGCAATGCAGGCCGGCAAGATCGATCTTGCCGGCGCGCTGAAATCGGATTCGGCGGGGGTCCTTGGGGGCGGGGGAAGAGCATGGGTCCGCTCGGGCCTGGTGGTGGTTCAAGTGTCGCTGTGCTTCGTGTTGCTGGTCGCGGCGGGACTGCTGCTGCAGAGCCTGCAAGAAATTCGCAACTCCAGCCCCGGGTTTTCGACACACGGTGTTTTGTTCACCGTCATTGATTTGAGACCGGCGGGATATGATGCGCCGCGCGCACAGGGCTTTGAGGACGAACTGCTGAATCGCGTGCAGGCGCTGCCCGGGGTGGAATCAGCCGTGTTCGCGCGAATGACGCCGCTGAGCTATGGAAGTTTTTCCGAGACGCCGATTGCCGTGGATGGCTATCAGCGGCCGCCTGAGGAGCAGCCCACGGTGGAGTACAACGAAGTTGGGCCGGGCTACTTCACGACGATCGGCATCCCGTTGGTGTCCGGACGTGAATTCACCCGCGCGGACGACGAAAAAGTTGCCCTGGTTGCGGTTGTGAATGAAACGATGGCTGGACAGTATTGGCGCGGCAAGAATCCAATTGGCGAGCGCGTCCAGGTGAAGGGCAGATGGATGCAGGTCGTCGGCGTGGCGAAAGATTCCAAGTACGAGAGCGTTCGAGAGGCGCCGAAGCCTTTTTTCTACGTGCCTCTGCGCCAGAATTTTTCGGTTGATGGGGACTTGTACATCCGAACGCCTCTGAGCCCGGAGACGATGTCCGCGGCGCTGCTGGGCGAGGTGCACGCACTGGACCCGAACCTGGCGCTCTACGAAGTGATGCCGCTTCAGGAACTGGTGAATCGCTCGACGTCACCACAGAAGGCGGCGGTAATTCTGGTCGGCGTTTTGGGTGGGCTCGCGTTGCTGCTCGCTGCCATCGGGATGTACGGGGTGATGTCCTATGCGGTCTCGCAAAGCAGGCGCGAACTGGGACTGCGCATGGCGCTGGGAGCGGGTGCCGCCAATCTACTGCGACTGGTGCTGTCGCGCGGATTGGCTTTGACCGCCGGCGGCGTGCTGCTTGGCGCCGCGGTGGCGCTCGGATTGACGCGATTACTTGGAAACCTCCTGTACAAGGTGAGCCCACGCGACCCGCTGGTTTTCGGCTCGGCCTTGGTGGTTATTACGATCGCCTCGTTCGCGGCGTGTTTTTTACCTGCCTGGCGCGCGACGCGGGTCGATCCGGACCGGGTACTGCGGGATTGAGAAACATTTATGGACATACAACGGCCATCGAACGCACGCGCTAAAAAAATCCGACGGATCGCCGGTGGCGTCGTCGGCAGCGTCCTCATTGCCGGAGTGACTTTCGGAGTGTCTCGCCTGCGTCCTGCCGCGCCAACGGTGGACCGCACAACAATTTGGCCGGGCGAAGTGAAGCGCGGGCCGATGCTCCGCGAAGTGCGCGGCTTGGGGACGCTAGTCCCCGAAGAAATCCGCTGGATCCCCGCGCAGACCGATTCCCGCGTCGACCAGATCAGGATTCGGCCTGGCGCCGTGGTAAAGCCGGAAACGATCATCCTGGAATTGAGCGATCCTCAATTGCAGCGGGATGCCCTTGACGCGGAATATCAGCTCAAGGCAGCGCAAGCGGATTACGCCAACCTCAAGGTTCAGGTAAACAGCGAGCTGATGAACCAGAAGGCGGCAGCGGCGGCGGTAAAGAGCGAGTACGAACAGGCGAAAATCCAGCACGAAGTGGACGACAAGTTGTACCAGCAAGGTATCGGCGCGGACGTGACCACCAAGCTGTCCAAGGTGAAGGAAGAACAGTTGTCCATCCGCGCACGGCTTGAGGACGAGCGAACGCAGATTGCGGCCGAATCGTCGAAGGCACGCCTGGAGGCGCAACAAGCTCGCGTCGAGCAGCAGAAGGCCCTCTATCAATTGCGTCGAAGCCAGGTCGAGGCGCTGCATGTGAGGGCGGGAATCAACGGCGTGCTGCAACTTGTGCCCGTGGAGGTCGGCCAGCGCGTGACGCCAGGAGCCAATGTGGCTCGCGTCGCCGACCCCAAGCGGCTAAAAGCGGAAATCAAGATTGCCGAGACGCAGGCCAGAGATGTGGCCATCGGACAAAAAGCGACCGTTGACACGCGAAATGGCGTGGTGAACGGGCACATTTCTCGAATCGACCCCTCGGTGCAGAATGGCACGGTGACCGTTGACGTGGCGATCGATGATGCGCTTCCCCAAGGTGCGCGGCCTGATCTGAGCGTCGACGGAACCATCGAACTTGAGAATCTGAAAGACGTCCTCTACGTGGGCCGGCCTGTTCGCGGCCAGCCCGACACTACGATTGAGTTATTCAAAATAGTGGATGACGGATCGGAAGCCGTGCGCGTCAGCGTCAGAGTGGGCAGAAGCTCCGTAAACGCCATCGAAATCCTCCAAGGCTTGAAGGCTGGAGATAAGGTCATTCTTTCGGACATGTCCGCCTGGGATGCTTTTGATCGCATTCGCTTACGTTAGCGAAGCTCAACTCGGAGGCTGGTTTCATGACTTCACCAAACGGAACGCTCATCAAGATGGAAGGTGTAAGCAAGATCTTCTACACCGACGAGCTCGAGTCCCACGCTTTATCTGCAATCGATCTGGAAATCAAAAAGGGAGAATACCTCGCCATCGCCGGCCCGTCCGGATGCGGCAAATCGACGCTGCTGGCCATCCTGGGCCTCCTCGATTCGCCCACGGAAGGAAATTACTCGCTCAACGGACAACCGGTTTCGAGTCTGAAGATCAGCGATCGCGCGCGAATTCGCAACCGCGAAATCGGTTTCATCTTCCAGGCATTCAACTTGATTGGCGATCTCACCGTGTATGAAAACGTCGAACTGCCCTTGACCTATCGCGGCATGGCCGCCGCCGAACGAAAGGAAAAAGTCCAGCGCGCGTTGGAACGCGTGGAAATGGCGCATCGCACCAGGCACTACCCCGCGCAGCTTTCCGGCGGTCAGCAGCAGCGCGTCGCCGTAGCCCGCGCGTTGGTAGGCGATCCCATGATTCTCCTGGCCGATGAGCCCACGGGAAACCTCGATTCGAAAAACGGCGACTCGGTGATGGACCTGCTTCGCGACATCCATAGCGGCGGGGCAACGATTTGTATGGTTACCCACGACTCACGCTATGCGGGTCATGCGGAGCGTACACTGCACCTCTTCGATGGAAGAATTGCGGAGGAGACTAAAGCCGCTTCATAAGAAAGTGATCCCGCGGCGCTGAAAATTCCCACCCCTTGGCTAGTATGCGTATGGTTGGCAAACCGGAGACTCGGCCATCCCTTACATTTTGGCAAGCACTCTTGAGCGATGGGCTTCTCATAAACTACCCGCTGACGACCCTGGCCACCGACTCTACGTCTTCGCACCTTTGACCGGACTATCCTTGTTCTCACCTGTCCCAACGGCCATGTTCTGCCAAGCACACTAGTACTCCCGTAGCGTTGACCCTTCGACTCCCCCGTCGCTACTGTTCTAACTGGCGAGGGTGTGTGTGTCGGAACAGGCCCGGGCGCCTATCGCTCACGGGCTACTAAAAGATGTTGAGCAAAATTCCGATACTTCTCCTGAGAGGCCTGCTCGCGTAACTCAGCCTCTCGACATGGTTTTTCCGGGCGTAGTTCTTTTTCGGGCAGTGGGGCGGCATGGCGACAATGATTCGAGCGGGACGGTACGAAATTCTCGGTGAACTTGGCCGGGGCGCCATGGGTGTCGTCTACCGTGCCACGGACCCCGTCATCGGCCGCACCGTCGCCGTCAAAACCATCCGCCTCAGCGAAGAAGGCACCGGCCTCAGCCGCCCCGAACTTCTCTCCCGCTTCCAGACCGAAGCGCGCGCCGCCGGATTGCTCACGCATCCCAACATCGTAGTTGTCTACGACGCCGGTGAAGAAAGCGGCCTCTACTACATCACCATGGAACTCATCGAGGGCAAAAGCCTCCAGGCGCTCCTCGACTCCGGCCATTCCTTCCCCGTTCCTCGCGTCCTCCGCATCATGGAGCAGACCTGCAGCGCCCTTCAGTTCGCCCACGAACGCAACATCATCCATCGCGACATCAAGCCCGCCAACCTGATGCTGACCGCCGACGACACCGTTAAGGTTACCGACTTCGGTACCGCCAAAATCCTGCAATTTGGCACCGTGCAGCAAACCACGCATGTCATGGGAACGCCCAGCTACATGTCGCCGGAACAAGTCAAAGGCCGCCCGGTCGACGGCCGCAGCGACATTTTCTCCCTCGGCGTCCTGCTCTACGAAATACTCACCGGCGAAAAACCTTTCCCGGGCCAAAGCATCACCACCGTTATCTACAAAATCGTCAACGAAGAACCCATTCCCCCGCGCACATTGAATCCCTCCCTCCACCAGGGCCTCAGCGATATCGTCATGCGTGCGCTCGCCAAAGAGCCCGAAGTCCGCTACCAGAGCTGCCGTGAACTCCTCGAAGACCTCCGCAACTATCGCGCCCTGGCTCCAGCGGATCGCGGCAATCCCGACGCCACGCTTATCTCTCCGCGCTCAGGCTCCGCTTTTCCTCTTGGGATTGCGGACGGCAATCCTCAGCTGACTCCCTCCGGCAATCCCAACGTCACGCCCGCCATTCGCTCTCTACAGAATCGCGGCACCAATCCCACGCAGACACCCGTTCTCCGCCGCACCGGTTCGATCGCCCCGATTGAAGAACCAAAAAAGAAAAGTCCCACGCTCACCATCATCCTGGCGCTGATTCTCGTCGGCGTCATCGTCTACGGCTTCAAAAAACTGAGCCCCGAATTCCAGGCCACCCGCGAATTGAACAACCGTCCTCGTCAGGAGGCCCCGCCCCCCGCAAATCCCACACCGAAATCTGCTCCTGCGGACTCAGTTCCCTCCACAACCCCTGCACCGGCAAGCACTGAGGAGCCCAATAGTTCTGATGTGGTTCCCCCTTCCGTGGCCACACCTTCGCCCGCCCCGGTGAAGTCCGATCCAGTTCCGGCACCCGTCAATGTCGTGGAAAAGAGACCCAGCACTTCCGCGGCGCCGCCTGAATCGAAAAAGGCCGAACCGGCCATCACCCCGGCCGCCGCGCTGTACAAAAGCCAGATCGAGGCCGCGCTCACGGATCGTGCGATGTCCGGTCGCTTAAAAGTATCGGCCACCAGCAACACCATTACCCTCACCGGCAAACTTCGCCCCGCTGAGCATGCTTCCCTCCTGCACTTCATGCGCAACGCCCCGGCAAATGTTCACGTGGTTGACGAAATCTCTTACGACGACACCCCGCTCCCCACTTCCCAAAACGCGGACAACAGCGGCCATCCCATTCCTTCCAATGGCAACGCCGCGGTTCACGTCCTTACGAATGTGATCGGCGCCAAAGCCACCGTTTTTGGCCCCTCGGGCCGCGCCGAAGGCACCTGTCAAACTCCCTGCAGCCTCAACGATCTCCCTCCAGCCCGCTACAGCCTTCAGGTTCAAAAGGAAGGTTACCTTCCGATCCAGACAGCTCTCGAGCTCAAAACCGGGGACTCTCAAGACCAGAAGATCCTGCTCGAAGCCCTTGCCAAAGGCTTATATGTCGGCACTCGCCCAGCCGGCGCTGACATCTTCATCAATGGCGACAAGCAACCCGGACAAACCCCCACAACTCTTCCCCTTGCGGCAGGCTCTTACAATCTTGTCCTGCGCCTCGAAGGCTACGAACCCTACGTCAACCAGATCCAGGTGAAGGACAATGTCCAGACCACCCTCGACCTCGAACTCAAGCTCAGAGCCGGTCACGTCGCCTGGGCACAGGTGGACACCACCCCCGCCGGCGCGGAAATCCTCGTCGACGGCATTTCCACCGGCCAGTTCTCTCCCGCACGCGTCCAGATTCCCAGCGGCACCCACACAATAGGACTTCGCTTGAAAGGCTACGAATTTGCGCGCCGAGGGATTCAAGCCAGCGAAGGGGGCACCGTAAACGTCAAGGCGACTCTCCAGGGGAAGTAAAATCTGTCTATCGTATAGCGAATAAAATGCGAACATAAGACTAGGCTAATGTCCGGATGGCCCCTATATTGTGGCCTTTTAGTACATACAATGGTCTACTAGTACTATAGGTCTCCCGCCCCTCTCCCCCTACCCTATTACTTGTACGGTTCCCGCCGCTGGCCGTGGCCTATTTAGCCTCTGCCAGCCCGGTACCTGGAATTTTTTACCCTCAGCGATGGCCCCATAGGCTTCGCGGAAATCGGGACGGTCTTTTGGTACAGCGAGCCACAGCTCTTCTCGACGATCGTTCGGGCGCCAATCCCGGTGCGAAGCGCTCTTCACCGAACGACTCCGGCTCCCTGCGCCGCGACCTGGCCCGTCCCGCCGAGCCTCTCTTAGCCGACGCCGTACAGGCCCTGCGCGAGTTCCACCTGCTCCTCCGAGCCCATCGCCTTTACAGCACTGCCCACCCGCGCGTCCAGGAAAGCCTCGACACCGCGTACGAATCACTGCGCCGGACCGCCGCCGATCTGGGCGGCCTCGAAATTCGACCCGAACGCGGGGGCATCGTTATCACCAAAGTCAGCGAAGCTCACCTCCCCGATGCTCGTGGCGAATTCCACGCTCTCGCCACGGAACTGCAACGCGCCGGAATTCAGACTCTCTGGTTCGCTCCGAAATTTAATGTGGGCGAATTGGACACGCTGGCCCAACTGATGAAGGTGACCTTGCTAAAATCGGATGAGCCCTCCCGGCACGATGCATCGACTGCCTGGGCGGCCCTACTCCGGGAGCATCGCGTGGAAGGCATTCAGATCAACACCTTGACCGAGCGCAAGGTGGACACGGTATTGGCTAGTCTCATTGCGGCCCTCGTCGCTTATGGAGGAACCTCGTCCGACGAGAGCGGCGACACTCCCATCCACGCCCCACAGATCGGCGAGCTTACGGACACCCTTCGCCTCATTGGCCATCTGACCCCGCCGATGGAGGGCGCTCGCGGCCTTTCTCCGGAAGAAGCCGCTCGCGCGATTCACTCTTCCATGGAACAGGCCAGCCGCGGCACCGTCCGCATGCTGCTCGCCGCCATGACCCACTACTCTCCTCAGGAAGGCGAAATCCCGCAAGCGTATCTGCGCCGCCTCTCCCAGAGTCTGGTCCTCGAATATCTCACTTCCGAATTTGCCGCTGCCCAGATCGCGCCCTATTCCGTCCGTCCGATTCTGAATCAACTGGCCGGTGTTATCGTGGACGCGGGCGGCTATCACGGCCCTCACTCTTCCCAGCATCTTTCCTCCCTGGCCACCACCTGGGCCAATGAAACCTATCGCGAGCAAATTATCGAGCGCTTCTGGCTGGAGCTTCCGCCCCGCGAAAAATCCACTGTCCTCCGCGGACCGGACATCTGGTGCGTCCCCATCACCGCCATTCGCCAGACCATGAATCTTCTCGTCGAAACCGGCGCCGACGCTCCGCGCCGAGAAGCCCGCGCCATTCTTCTCAATTACGCGCGGCGCATCGAGCACGCCGATTCCACCACGCGTCGCATCGTCGCCGCAGGCCTGGGCGAACTCACTCCGCTTCTCGAATCGCTCTGGCCCAACCAGGTTCCCGAAGAGCTCAGCCGCGGCACCCTTACCGCGCTTTCCAAGGAGCAAGGCCCCGAAACCAGCGCCCTGCTTGCCGCTTTCCTGGAGACTCTCGGACGCATCGCTGTCTCCCGCGGTGACTTCTCCGGTTTCGAAAATATTCTCATTGGCCTCGAACGCGTCCCCCCCGACGCCGAACACGAACACCTTATCGCTCTCGGTCATCGCCTTGTCGCCAACGATCGCTGGATGCTGCTCGTTGATGCGGCCCTCGCCAATCGCGCTCTCGATCCCACGCTGCCTCGCCTCCTCCAACGCGACCCAGAGCGCCTCCTCGACCGCTTAACCCTTTTGCTTACAGACCCCCGCGGCCCCGAGATGATTCCCGCCATGGCACGACTGCTTCGCGCCATCGGCGTCCCCGTTCTTACCCTTCTTGAAACGCGGCTCTTCGAAGCCCGGCGCCAGCGCGTCAGCGCCGCCATCAAGTTGCTCGCCGCCGCCGACCCCGATCGCCTCCTCCGCGGCCTCACTCGAGCCATGGCCAGTTGGGAATGGAATCTCCAGGATCTCGCCGTCAGCGAACTTGCTCGCCCGTCCAATTCTCCGTCGGCGCAAAGCACCGCTTTTGTCTTCTCCGCGATCCTGGCGGAGGCTCATCCTCTTGTCGTTCCGATGATGATCGATC
>Ga0210400_10000346_pt1 | contig 53198 bp, 41 predicted proteins | sample IncBWH26MmetaG_FD_155456 | JGI IMG/M metagenome (GOLD analysis project Ga0210400, IMG submission 155456) | Forest soil microbial communities from Barre Woods Harvard Forest LTER site, Petersham, Massachusetts, United States - Inc-BW-H-26-M | ecosystem: Environmental > Terrestrial > Soil >...
AGTGGAAACCCGAAATCGCGCCGCACGCGATCGTCACGAACAAGAACGGAAACAGCTTGCCCTTGATGATTGGCCCGCCGCCGTGGACAAACTCCGTAAACGCCGGAAACTTGATATCCGGGTGCACGATGAACACGCCAACCACCAGCAGCGCGATCGTTCCCAGCTTCACGTACGTCGACAGATAATCCCGCGGCTCCAGCAGCAGCCACACCGGCAGCACCGACGCCACAAATCCGTAAATCGCCATCAGCCACGTGATCTGGTGCGGCGTAAACGTCAGCGTGGAAGCCCACTGCGTTCCCGCGAACCAGTGCCCGCCCCATACGCTGGCCAGCAGCAGCACCACGCCCAACGTACTCGGCACGCCCACCTTGATCTGCCCCGGCGTGCTCTTGAACATGAACCATCCCATGAGCAGCGCGATCGGAATCGTCATCCCGATCGTGAACACGCCCCACGGGCTGTTCGACAGCGCGTTCACTACCACCACTCCCAAACCCGCCAGTGTGACTAGCAAAATCAGCAGCACCGCGAACATCGCCACCAGTCCCGTAAACTCGCTCACCTCCGTCCGCGCCACGTCCGCCAGCGATCTCCCTTTGTGCCGCACCGAAGCCACCAGCACGATGAAATCCTGCACACATCCCGCCAGCACCGCCCCGATCAGGATCCAGAGAAACCCTGGCGCAAATCCAAATTGCGCCGCCAGCGTCGGACCCACCAGCGGCCCCGCTCCAGCAATCGCCGCGAAGTGATGCCCGAACAATACCCACTTCGGCGACGGCACGTAGTTATGCCCATCCTCGTATGTGTGCGCAGGCGTCTCGCGCCGGTCGTCGAGCGCCAGCGCCTTCGCCGCGATAAACGCGCTGTAATACCGGTATCCAATCGCGTACACACAAAGCGCCGCCAATAGGACTGGGAATGTATTCATCGCTTTTGCCTCGTGTCGTGCTCTCGTCTTTCGGTCGACTCCTCGCGGAGTCCCCTGGGACCGAAATCTTTAGCCGTTCTATCACAACTCTCTCTCCTAGCGTCAAAATCTTTGACGCCACTTCGAACCTCTGACTTTGGAGTGCGGTGGCTTTGCCAGCGCTTTTGCGATCTCAACCTAGCCGCCCACACGATCCTGTGGCAGAATCGCCATTTGCATGCGCCGCTTTCCTCCTGTTCCCTCCCCTCCTTCCCCAATCCCCCGCTCCTGCTGTACACTTCCCCCACTGTTCCCCTTCCCAAGGTTTCAAATGAAACGCATTCTGCTCATTGAGGACGACCCCGACATCGTCGTGCTCGTCCGTTACGAATTGGGGAAAGCCGGTTTCGACGTCGCCGAAGCCCTGGACGGCGTTTCAGGTCTCGCGGCCGTCAAGCAGACTCCTCCGCACCTTCTGCTCCTCGACGCCATGCTCCCCGGCATCTCCGGACTCCGCATTCTTGCCCAAGTCCGCCAGGATCTTCTGCTCCACCGCCTGCCAATTATCGTTCTCTCGGCCCGTTGCGGTGAAGCCGACCTCGTCACCGCCTTTGAAGCAGGCGCCGACGATTACATCACCAAGCCTTTCAGCCCGCGCGAACTCGTTGCCCGTGTGAAACTTCTTCTGTGGCGCGCTGAACCTGCTCCCGAAGGGCGGCAGGCCCTTAAGTTCGACGATCTGCTTATTGACCTCAGACTGAATCGCGTCACCTGTGCGGACAGGCACATTTCCACCAGCCTCCTCGAGTTCCGCCTCCTCTACCACATGGCCTCGCATCCCTGCCGCGTCTTCACTCGCGAAGAACTGCTCTCCACGGTCTGGAGCAATGAACCATTCATTACGCCGCGTTGCGTCGACGTTTGCGTTCGCCGTTTGCGCGAAAAAATCGAAGCCAACCCGGAAAATCCCCGCTTCCTCAAGACTGTCCGCGGCTCCGGTTACCTGTTCGAATCTCGCGCGGACTCGTAAACTGACAGCGTTAGGTCCCTTCAAAGCCATCTGGCCTTGTCGTAAACCTTCCGCCACGTGAAAAATCAATTTCGCGACTACTAGTACTCGCCTTCATTTATCCAAAAACTTCCCTTTTTCTTTCTATTTCTTAAAGGAATTCTTGACTTCTGCCGCTGGCGGGTATTAAGTACGGGGCATTTGGGACCCGTTTGCGGTTGATTAACTGACCTACAAACCAATTGTGGGTCACAGGGGGGGTATTCGTAATGTTCCGGAAACAACGTGGGGCAGTGGTGTACCTTGTTGTACTCCTAGTTGCAACCTTGGTCTGGTCAGGATTTGTGGCCGCTCAGCAGCAAGCCGGCAATTCGCCTGCTGCCAGCCCGCTCGTCCGTGTGCTCCAGGCAAAGGGCATTCTTACTCCAGAAGAAGCCGCGGAAATCAATCAGGCGTCCTCTGCCAGCGATGCCGACCAGCGGCTTGCAAAACTCCTGATGATGAAGGGAGTGATTTCGCAAGCCGATTACAACCAGATGATGGGTGCGCCGGGAATCGTGAACGCTTCGGCCAGCAATTCGGCCCCAGCGGTTATGGTCCCTACCGTCTATCGCATTCCGGCTGGTTCTCCATCAGCTCCAAATGCTGCCGCTCCAGCCGCTGCACCAACTTCCAAGTCGGCTACCGCCGATCCTGACGACCAGCAGCCGCAAACTCCGGCCGGACAAACGCCGCCTCAACAGGCTCCTTCGGTCTCGCCAACCACCCTGTCGGCCGCCAATCCCGTCCGTGTTTTTCCCGTGGGTGGCATCCCCAAGGGTGACTTGAAAGCCGCCATCAAACTGGGACCCATCGGACTCACGCCGTATGGTTTCCTCAAAGCGACCTTCATCCACGACAGCTCTTCGCCAGGCGGCGATGATTTCCCGCTTCCCGGCTTCCTCGGCGACACCGGCCCGAACTCCGCGCCGGAGTTCCACATCAAGGCGCGCTCCACGCGCTTCGGCAACAACTTCGAGTGGCTCGACCCGAGTTCCAGTGTCACGGTCACCGGAAAGTTCGAAATGGACTTTGAAGGAAATTTCAACCGTTCCGATAACCGCAACCTCTCCTCGATTCGTTCCTCCAACCCGTCCATCCGCCTGGCCTACGGGCGCATCGACTGGAAGCTGAACGATGCGAACACCCTCACCGCCGTGATGGGACAGGACTGGACCCCATTCGGTTCTTCCACTCTGCCCAACATGTTGGAAACCACCGGCCTCGGTATCGCCTTTGGTGATATCTATGAGCGCTCGCCCCAATTCCGCTCCGGCTTCACGCACGACTTCGGCAAATGGCAATTTATGCCGGAAGTCGCCGTCGTCCTGCCCGCCATTGGCGACACGCCGTCGGCCGCCAACCTTTCCAACCAATTGGGCTACGGCGAACGCCAGGGCCCGGACAGCAACACGCCCCAGGTCGAGGGCCGCATCGTCGGTCAGTTCAAGCTCGATGACGCTCCCGGTGTTGCTCCCGCACAGCTGATCGTCAGCTTTGAAGAGGGCCACCGGACAGCCATTGTCCTCGGCGCCGCTGTTCCCACGGCTCCGATCACCGCCACCAACACCAATCCCAACCTTTACAAACAGGCGTTTGCCACCGGCGCGCGCGTCGGCAGCGATACCAACGGCTGGGACTTCGAGTGGCAGTTGCCAACTCGCTACGCAACCTTAATCGGCAAGTTCTACAGCGGCAGCGACCTGCGATACTATTTCGCCGGCCAGCTCTTCTCCAACTACAACGCGATTGGAGGCTTTACGAATCTCGCCTCCACAACCTCGATCGACGGCGCTTCCACCGTCTTTTTCGGCACCAACGCCGCCGGCGTTCCCTTCGTCGTTCCTCAACTGCCCGTCCGAGCCAAAGGTGGCTTCACGCAGCTTGGCCTTCCTCTTTCGCGTTGGTTCGGACACGACCCCGAGGGTCGCCACGCCGGTTGGTCGCTCTACGTGATGTACGGCACCGACCAGGCCAACACCAACGACCTGATCCACACTTCCGCCATCGCCGGCTCGCGCTCTCGCAGCGACATGTCTGTCGGCACCCTCAACTACAAACTCAACAAGTGGGTCTCATTTGCCTTTGAAGAGTCTCTCTATCGTACCCGCGCCAACACGCGGACTGCGGAACTCCCGTTGTTTGAGGGAATTCCCCAGCACGAATGGCGAGACCTGCGCTCTGAAGGCGGCGTAATCTTCAGCTTCTAGCCCAAACCGTAGCATTTACCAGTAGCGTCCACCTTAAGGTGGACGCTACTTCCCTCTGCGCCACGTAGCCTTGCTCGACTCCCAAATCGTGTCATCCCGAACGAAGACCAGCGCCTTTTGCTGGTCGCAGTGAGGGATCTGCTTTTCTTCCTTCGCTTTCCTCAGCCGCACTCTGCCTGCCCTGAGCGGAGCCAAAGGGCGCTCTCAGCGCCCTCTGCGTTGCTCTTCTCCTCTACCTCAGTCTCACAAACAGTTCTTCCTTCCACCGCTCATTATCAATCGTCCAAACAATCTTCGCCCTTTGCCCTCGCTCGATCTGCCCCGCCCACACTTCCCGATTCCGCTCATCCCCCGCTACATTCAACCGGTCCACCACCGTCATTCCCCTTGTCAATTCGCTCCCCGTCTCCACATCCCAAAAATGTTCCGACGCCGAAGTCACAATCGACTCATCCAGCGCCACCGCCATCGCCACCGGGTCGGGCAGCGAGATCCCCTGCTCTCCCGTCTGCTCGTGAAACGCTTCCTGCGCCCGGCTGTTGCACTCGATTGCAAATTTCCCCTCCACCGTTCCGAATCCCAAAACCTTTTCAATTTCCTTCAAATTCAGCACCGCTTCCCCGCGGCACAAATGCCAGCCCACCATCTCCACCGGCAGCCCGCTTGCCGCCACAATTCTTGCCGCCTCCGGATCGCACCAGATGTTGTATTCGGCCGCCGGCGTCACATTTCCTTCGCAGCACGGCGCTCCTCCCATCACCACGCACCGGCTCACCTTCTGCGCAATCTCCGGCCGCATCTGCAAAGCCAGCGCCACGTTCGTCAGGGGCCCCAGCGTCACCATCACAAGTCCCGGATGCGCTTCAATCAACTCGATCATCGCCTCCGTCGCGCCCATTTTTTCCGGCGAACGCCGTGGCACGGGATATCCGTGATCCCCCAATCCGTCGCGCCCGTGAAACCAGTCCGCGCTCCAGTGCGCCCGCTTCAGCGGTTTCTCCGCCCCCGTGAACACCGGCACACTCGATCCACAAAGCTCCGCCGTATACAGTGCATTGCGGCTCGCCTGCCGCACCTCCACATTCCCCGCCACGGTAGTAATCCCGACAACCTCAGCGTCGGGGTGCCGAAGCGCCATAATCAACGCCACCGCGTCATCCGAAGCCGTATCCGTATCAATTAAAAATTTCCGTGTCATGCGCCGTAGCATACCAAAGTAGCGGCCACCTTCAGGTGGCCCAGCATAAATTTCTAGGGGCGGAGCTTGCTCCGCCCCTCTCGGGTTTCTCTCTCTCTGTGCTCTCCGTGCTCTTCCTCCGTGCCCTCTGTGTTAATTCTTCCTCTTTCGTTCGGGAACCTTTCCCCCTCAAACCGGGAATAATGCTCAGCACCGGTCTAACCATCTGCGGAAAGGCACGGCTCCTCAACTTGCGGAAACTTCTCCCCATCTCCCTGCTTCTTTTCCTCGCTGCTCTTTCCCTTGTCGGCCAGCAAGCCCCTCCCATTGCCATCAACGTCTCTGCCGTCAATCTCCTCGCCACTGTCCGCGACAAGCACGGCAGCATCGTCCGCAACCTCTCCAAAGACGACTTCACCCTCGAGCAAGACGGCAAGCCCCAATCCATCACCTACTTTGCCAAGGAGTCCGACCTCCCGCTTACCCTCGGCCTGCTTGCCGACACCAGCCTCAGCCAGCGCCAGGTTCTTGACCAGGAGCGCGTCGCCAGCCGCACTTTCCTCGATCGCGTCCTGCGGGTGGACAAAGATAAGGCTTTCCTCATTCATTTCGATCGCGAGGTCGAACTCCTCCAGGACCTCACCTCTGACCGTCAGAAACTCCTCGCGGCCATCGATCAACTCCACACGCCGCAATATTCGCAATCCAGCTCCGGTGGCGGTTCCTCCAGTGGCAGTAGCGGCGGCGACGGCCGCGGCTCCCACGGCCACGGTCACGGCGGAGGCACTCTGCTCTACGATTCCATTTACCTCGCCTCTGACGAACTGATGAAAAAGCAGCACGGCCGCAAAGCCCTCATCATCCTCACCGACGGCGTCGACCGCGGCAGCAAGGAATCCCTCCACGATGCGCTCGAAGCCGCCTTGCGCGCCGACACCCTCATCTACTGCATCCTCTTCGCCGACAAGGAAGAGGGCCACGGCAGCGGGGGCGGTTTCGGAGGGCCGCACATGGGTGGTGGGGGCATGGGTGGCGGAAGAGGCGGCGGCTATCCCCGGCGCACCGAGGAATCGCGGCCCGACGGCAAAAAAATTCTCGAACAGATCGCCCAGACTTCCGGCGGACGTTTCTTTGAAGTCTCCAAGAAAGAAACTCTCGACAAAATTTATGCCGACCTCGACGAGGAACTCCACAACCAGTATGTCCTCGGCTACTCCCCTGGCAAGGATGACGCCACCGTTGGCTATCACAAGCTTCACCTCGCCGTGAAGCAAAAGGACATGCAGGTCCAGACTCGCGACGGCTTCTACCTCGAGGCCAAGTAATCGGCAGCCAGCAGTTTCATTCCAATGGCGTGCGGCGCAATCTTCTCCCTGGTACCGCATGCCCTCGCTTCGCAATCGACGCGCGCTGCCCAACAAAAAAAGGGAGGCCAACGGCCTCCCTTCTTCCCATTTTCAATTTTCCAGTTTCTGTTTTCTAAATTACTTCGGCTGCTGTGCCTCTTTTTGCCTCTTCCGCTCTTCATCCAGCCGTTGCATAAACTGCTCGAATTTCGGCATTTGATCCTGCGTCAGGAACGCCCTCATCTGCGCGCGTGCATTCGTCCGTACCGCTTCCACATCGGCGTCGTTCTTGGTGTGGATTTCCCGGATTTGCGACTGCGCATTCTGGATAATGCCGTCCAGTTTCTGCGCCTGGTCCCCCGACAATCCGATCATCTGCGTCATTTCCGCGATCTTCTTCGCGCGGCGCTCTGTATCGTTCAACACCACGGTCCTGGTCGCCGCATAACTCCGGCGCGCCAGGCTATAGCCAAAGACGCCGCCCGTTGCCGTTCCGAGAATGAACACCAGCGCCAGCCAAATTGCCGCCTTCTTGCGGATATCCGGGTTCATGGCCGAACCTCGCTAGTCAGTCCAAGTCCATCGTCATACCACGCGGGCGCGGTCGACGAATCGAACACCATATCCCCGCTTCGCCGCTCCGTGTTGATCCCTTCCGTCTTTCGCAATTCCAGCGCCCAACTTCCGCCGAGCAGCAGCAGCAGCGCGCTCAACGCCACCAGCCGCGGCGCCAGCTTCCGCACGCTGATCCATACGCCGTCTTGCGCCTCTTCTTCTTTCTCCCGCGCGGCAATCGCCGCCATCACTCTCGCCGTAAACCACGGCCCGGCTCCCCGCAGCGCAATCCCCGAGAGAGCGTTCCGCGTCTCAGCGAACTCCTCCAGCGCCATCCGGCAAACCTCGCAACTTCCCACGTGCTCCTCTTCCGCTTCCGGCAGTTCGGCCCGCCATTCCTCAGCGCTCATTCGCGTATTGCCGCGCAGTGGCAGTTCCTCCAACGCGTCCCGAAAGCGCCGGCAATTCTCGGATTCCCGATTCACTAGGTTCCCCATTTTTGTCCCTACCTCGTTTTCTTCCCGATTCCTGTTCTCCTGGGCCCGAAATCTCCGCCTATCTTCCTGCTGCTCCCCGCCGTCGCCTGCTCCGCTCCGTAATCCTCTGCCGAGCCCGGAACAACCTCACCTTCACTGTGTTCGCGTTGATCTCCATGATCTCGGCAATCTCTTCCACTGAAAAACCTTGTACTTCCTTCAGCACCAGCATCGTGCGGTCCCGTTCTTCCAGGCAGCTCATCAACTCCTCCACCTGCTCCCGCGCTGCCAACCGCTCGCTCGTGTCCGGCCTGCCATCTGACTGCTCCGACGAGGCCTGATAAACCTGCGACTGCTCCTCGCTCAACTCGGCCTCGAACACCAGGGGCCGCACCTTTTTTTTCCTCAACAAATCCCAGCACTCATTCACTGTTATTTTATACAGCCAGGTGCTGAACGCCGCTCTTTGATCGAACCGCTTTATCGAAAAGTAAGCCTTCAGGAACACCTGCTGGGCTATGTCTTCGACGTCTTCCCGGTTCCTCAGGATGCCGCCCGCAACCGCAAAAACCCGGTTCTGATGCCTCCTGACCAACTCCTCAAATGCTTCCTTATCTTCCTTTTGGGCGCGCCGGACCAGCTCCCGGTCCTCCTTAACACGCGCCGAGACCTCCTCCCCCGTCGTCCTGGGTTTCCCCAGTCCTGTCAGTGCCAGAGCCACTGGTTTTGGGACGCGTGTCATAGGTCTTTGGTTACGGTAATTTATTTCCCTTGTCAGTCAGATGCAAGTTTCCCGGTTCCGTTAATACTACATTTTTTCACTAGTTTCGACTTGCTACCTATGACTATCTATGGAATACTCAACCCATGATTATCGGTGACCGTCTTCGCGCTCTGCGCGAGGAAAAGAAACTCTCCCAGGGTGATATCGAGAAGCGCACTGGACTCCTCCGTTGTTACATTTCCCGTGTCGAAAATGGCCACACGGTACCGGCCATCGAAACATTGGAAAAGCTGGCGCGTGCTCTCGAATGCCCACTTTATCAACTCTTCTACGACGGTGAAGAGCCACCTCAACTTCCGAACTTGCCCAAGCGCAAATCGTCCGACGATATCGCCTGGGGCAGCGCAGGAAAAGAGGCGCGCTATCTCAACAAGCTACGTCGCTTGCTGAGCAAAGCCGACGAGGAAGATCGCAAGCTGCTGCTGTATATGGCCCAGAAAATGGCCAATCGGTAGCCGTTGGGCGATCAGGCCCCGCTGCGTAGACACAACCTGATCTGAGAAAAAGCCGCTCCGCTCTGCCCCCCGAGCGGCTTTTTTGTTCCTCCCGCCTCACTCCGCCTTCACACTATCCCAGACCTGCGCCAACTCAACCGTTTCCTGTTATCTGCTCGCTGCTATCTGTTCGCCTCTTACTGGTAACTGATTACTGATTACCGATTACTTTCTTCCCTCACTCCCACTCAATCGTGCTCGGCGGTTTGCTGCTAACGTCATATACCACCCGCGTCACGCCCGCCACTTCGTTCACGATCCGCGTCGACATCCGCTCCAGCACTTCCCCCGGCAGTCGCACCCAGTCTGCCGTCATCGCGTCATCCGACTGCACCACGCGCACCGCCACCGTCAGCCCGTACGTCCTGCCATCTCCCATCACGCCGACACTGCGCACCGGCAGCAGTACCGCGAACGCCTGCCAAACCTTCTCGTACAATCCCGCCCGTCGGATCTCTTCCACCACGATCGCATCCGCCTCGCGCAGCGTCTCCAAATCCTTCTTCGTAATTGCGCCCAGCAGCCGCACCGCCAACCCTGGCCCCGGGAAAGGATGCTTCACCAGAATCTCTTCCGGCAATCCTAAGTCTTTTCCAATCCGCCGCACCTCATCCTTGAACAGGTCCCGCAGCGGCTCCACCAGCGCGAACGGCATATTCTCCGGCAACCCGCCCACATTGTGATGCGTCTTGATCGTCGCCGAAGGGCCCTTCACAGACACCGACTCGATCACGTCCGGATACAGTGTCCCCTGCACCAGAAACTTGATGTCACCCGCCGCGCTCTTCTGCAGCTTCTCCGCTTCCGCGGCAAAAATCATGATGAACTCCCGCCCGATAACCTTTCGCTTTTGCTCCGGATCGCTAACGCCTTCCAGCTTCGCCAGGAAATGCTCCGAAGCGTCCACACCAATCACCCGCAGCCCCAGCCGCTCGCGATACATCTCCAGCGTGTGCTCGAACTCGTTCTTCCGCAGTAGACCCGTATTCACGAAAATATTCGTCAGCCGCTCGCCCATCGCGCGATGCACCAGCACCGCCGCCACTGTCGAATCCACCCCGCCGCTCAATCCGCAAATTGCGTGGTGCGTTCCCACCTTGGCGCGGATCGCGTCGACCGTCTCTTCAATGAACGCCTTCCCGCTCCACTTCGGCTCCGCCTTGCACACGCGAAAGAGAAAATTCCGCAGAATCTCCGTCCCGCGGTCCGTGTGATTCACTTCCGGGTGAAACTGCACCGCGTACATTCTTCGTTTCTGGTCTTCCGCCGACGCGATTGCGTTCGCGGTTTTTCCGGTCAAGTGGAATCCCGGAGGCAGTTCAAGCACATTGTCCCCGTGGCTCGCCCAGATCTTCAGCGTTTCCGGCAGCCCGCCCAGAATGTGGCTCTCCGCCTTTTCCAGGTTGAAATGCGCCGGTCCGTATTCCCGCCGCTGCACCGGCTCCACTTTGCCGCCCAAATTCTTCGCCATCCACTGCATGCCGTAACAAATTCCCAGCACCGGGATTCCCTGCCCCAGCACCGCCGGATCGCACACCGGCGCATCCTTGTCGTACACGGAACTCGGTCCGCCCGACAAAATAATTCCGGCCGGCTCCAGCTTCTGAATTTCTTCCACTGAACTCGTGCAAGGCAATACCGCGCTGAAGACCTGCTGCTCGCGCACCCGTCGCGCAATCAGTTGCGTATACTGGCCCCCAAAATCCAGCACCACAATCCCGCCCCGCTCCGTCTTCAATATCGCCTTTGCCTCGCTCTGCGCCATCTTCGCGGTTCCTTCCATCAGTTCACCTCATGTCTCTGCCGATTCTAATCCCTAAACACGTAGGGGCACGATAAATCGTGCCCCTCTTGAATTCCTTTTCTCTGTGCTCTTTCTCTGCGCACTCTGTGTTAAGCCTTTTCTTTCTTTTCACCCCACTACCAAATTCAACATCTTATCCGCCACAAAAATCACCTTCCGAATCGCTTTTCCATTCAGATGCCCAGCCACGCCCGCATCGGCCGCAGCCAACTGCATCACCTCATCCTGCGTAGCCCCCGCCGCCACCTTCACGCGACCCCGCAGCTTCCCATTCACCTGCACCGGAATTTCCACCTCATCCTCTTTCGCCAATTCCTCATTAATCGCGGGCCATTCCACCGTCCACAATCCGTCCTTATGCCCCAGCATCTCCCACAACTCTTCCGCCAGGTGCGGCGTCATCGGCGCCAGCATCAACGTCACCAGTTCCAGCACTTCCTTCTGCACCGCCGGCCGCACACCCTCTTCCAACGGCTCCGCCGCGTAAATTGCGTTCACCAACTCCATAATCTGCGCAATCGCCGAATTGAAATGCCACCGTCCCTCAAAATCCTGCGTCACTCTCTTCAAAGCCTGGTGCGCCTTCCGCAGCAGTTCTCTCTCTTTTTCCGTGGGTGCCCCAGGTGCCGACTTTGCACCTTGGTCTTGGGTTCTCTTCTCAGCGAACTCTGCGCTCTCTGTGCCCTCTGCGTTAAATCTTTCTTTCCGGCTCGCCACTTCCCCCGCGTGCTTGTCCACAACCCGGTAAACTCGGTTCAAAAATCTCCACGCGCCATCAATACTCTCCTCGCTCCACTCCAAATCCTTCTCCGGCGGAGCCGCAAACAACGTGTACAACCGCCCCGTATCCGCCCCATATTTCTGCGCCATCTCTTCCGCGCCCACCACGTTCCCGCGCGACTTCGACATCGCCACGCCGCCCTTTTGCACCATCCCCTGCGTGAAGAGCCGCGCAATCGGCTCGTCGTGTTTCACCAATCCCAAGTCCCGCATCACCTTGCACCAGAACCGTGAATACAGCAGGTGCAGAATCGCGTGCGTGATCCCACCGATATACTGGTCAATCGCAAACCAATACCCCGCCTTCGCCGGATCAAAAGGCTGCTTGTCGTTGTGTGGATCGCAATACCGGTAGAAATACCACGACGAATCCACGAACGTATCCATCGTGTCCGACTCACGCCGCGCCGGCCCGCCGCACTTCGGGCACTTCACATTCACAAACTCCGGATCGGTCGCGAGCGGCGATTCTCCCTCGCCCGTCAACTTCGGATTCGCCGGCAGCAGCACCGGCAGATCCTTGTCCGGCACCGGCACCATGCCATCCTTCTCGCAATAAATCACCGGGATCGGCGTCCCCCAATACCTCTGCCGCGAAATTCCCCAATCCCGCAACCGGAAAATCGTCTCCTTCTTCCCAAATCCCTTAGCCTCGGCATCCGAAGCCATCTTCTCGATCGCGTCTTCACTCTTCAGCCCCGAGTATGCCCCCGAATTCACGCTGTATCCGTACTCGGTAAACGGCTGCGCAGGCTTGTTGTCTCCGTGCCCTCTGTGTTCTTTCTCTGTGCCCTCTGTGTTAAAACTCTTCTCTTTACTCACTACAACCGGAATCGGCAACCCAAACTTACTCGCAAACTCAAAATCCCTCTCATCATGCGCCGGCACCGCCATAATCGCCCCGGTCCCATACTCCAGCAGCACAAAATTCCCCACCCAAATGGGAACCTTCTCCCCATTAAACGGATTCACCGCATATCTTCCAGTAAAAAACCCATCCTTCTCCGCGGTAGCGATATCCTCCGTCTTCACCGAAGAAGTCTTCAACTCCGCCAATTTCTTCTCCGCAGCAGCCTGCCCCGCAGTCCCCGCAATCAACCGCGCCACCAACGGATGATTCGGCGCCAAAATAATTGCGCTAGCCCCATAAATCGTGTCTATCCGCGTAGTGAAAATCTCAATCTTCTCTTGTGACACAGCGATTCCTGGCTGTGCTCCGTCGGCCGCCACCTCAAACAAGACCTTCGCGCCGGTACTCTTCCCAATCCAATTCCGCTGCATCGCAATCACGCGATCCGGCCAGCCACCCTCCAACTGCTTTAAATCCTCCAGCAGTTGCTCCGAATACGCCGTCGTCTTCAAAAACCACTGCTCGATCTCCCGAGCTTCCACGCGAGTATCTTCATGCCGCCAGCAGAACCCGCCGTTCACCACCTGCTCGTTCGCCAGCACGGTGCAACATTTCGGGCACCAGTTCACCCGACTCTTTTTCTTGTAAGCAATCCCGCGCTCCAGCATCCGCAGGAAAAACCACTGGTTCCATCGGTAATATTCCGGCTCGCAGGTGGAAATCTCCCGCCGCCAGTCATAGCTGAAGCCGAAACGCCGCAGCGTCCTCTGAAATTCCCCAATATTTTTGTTGGTCCACACACGCGGATGCGTGTGGTTCTTGATCGCTGCGTTCTCCGCCGGCAGCCCAAACGCGTCCCACCCCATCGGGTGCAGCACGTTGAACCCGCGCATTCTCTTCACCCGCGCAACCACGTCCCCAATCGTGTAGTTGCGCATGTGCCCCATGTGCATCGTCCCCGATGGGTACGGCAGCATTTCCAGCACATAGTATTTGGGTTTCTTCTCGGGTGGCCTACCCTTCGCGCCTTTTGCGAAGGGTGGGTCTTGGGTTTTCTTCTCTTCCGTCTTATCCGAAGGCTGTCGCCCCTCTACATCCGCTTCCGTCTCAAACACGCGGTGTTCTGCCCACCGCTTCTGCCACTTCGCCTCAATCTCCTGCGGCTTGTAGTCCCCCACGCCCGATGTTCCCTCTCGTCCTAGAGTCTCTCGCCTTTTCTTCCGAACTCTTCTCTGTGCCCTCTGCGGCCCCTCTGCTAACTCTGTGGTGAAATCTTCTCTTCGCTTTTCCTCTTACTTCTTCTTACTCTTCACCGCCGGCAAATGCCGCGAACTAGCAAACTTCTTCCCCTGCCTCTCCAACTCTTTCTTCTGCTTCTTCATCGCCGAAGTCATCATCGAAAAACCCTTCTCCGCCCCCGGCCCCTCGACCCCTGCCAGTTCCCACAATTTCGCCACGTTCTTCCGGTCATCCCCCGGATCATCAATCGGCGTCTCCAGCAAAAACGCGCGCCCCGCCAATCCCACCGGTGGCAAACTTCCCAGCCGCGGCTGCCGTAAAATCCGCTCGAAAGCCTGCGCGCCAATTTTCCCGTCGCCGATATGCTCGTGCCGGTCCACGCGCCCGCCCAGCGGAATCTTCGAATCGTTCACATGAAACACGGGCACATTCTCGAGGCCCAGTATCCGGTCAATCGTTTCGATCGTCTGCTCAAGCCCGGCTTCGCTCTTGATGTCGTAGCCGGCCGCGAACAAATGAGCTGTATCCAAGCAAGCCGCCGCCTTGATCTCCCGGAGTCCGCGCAGAATCGCCGCCACTTCTTCCAGCCGCGAACCCACCGCCGTTCCCATCCCCGCGGTGTTCTCAATCAAAATCCGCATCTTGCCCAAAGGCACGCGCCGAGCCGCCTGCTTCACGCTTTCGATGATCGTCGCGATCGCCTGCTCCGTGGTCGACTCCCCGCGCGACCCCGGATGCACCACCACAAAATCCGCGCCCAGTTCCCGCCCGCGCACCAACTCCTCATGAAACGCCTGGATCGACCGCGTCCGCAGCATCGGCTGCGCCGCCGCCAGATTGATCAGATAATTCGCGTGGATCACCAGCGGCCCCAGCCCCAACTCCGCCCGCCGCTCGCGAAACGCCTTCACGTCCGAAGCCGGGATCCGCACGTTCGCCGTCTGCCACATTCGCGGGCTGGCCGAAAAAATCTGTAGCGCGTTCGCCCCCAGCTTTCTCGCCGATTCCAGCGCGTTCACGTAGCTTCCCGAAATCGAAGTGTGAATGCCGATCCGCAAACTCCCATCCATCCACGTCGGCGGCCCCGGCTCGACCACCGGTACCGGGATATACTCGTCGTCCTCTTCAAACTTCGTATTCTCAATCAGTGGAAATTCCGCCATCCCAGCCACAACTTTCTCCCCGCCAGGGGCCGCTTCCGCCCCAATGCTTTCCCCGTAGGGGCGGCTTTACGCCGCCTTCTTGCCGCTAAGTTTAAACCCCCATTCTACCACACCGCCCCAATCGGGCTTTGTGGCACAGGCATTCCTGCCTGTGCTCTTGGGTTTCCGACCCAGGGCCGCCCTCACAATGATTCCGTTCCGCACCTCTGCCAAATTCTTGGGACACTCCTCACTTTTTCTGCCTACGCAAGAAAATCTTTTCGATTACACTCTTTCTCAAGAACGAGTATTTTCCAAATTCGTTCAAGGAGGGAAATGATCAGCATCGACTCGCGGGCGGCGACGAAACTTCAACCTGAACTTTTTAACGGCGAACGAATCTACTGGGCTGCAATGCCCAATCCAAGAATCATTTTTCATTCCGACGACTGGTCCGCTATTCCTTTCAGCCTTATCTGGACCGGATTTTTTGTCTTCTGGGAAGGGCAGGCACTTGGCTTTTGGCGCGACAACCCGAGACCCCACGCTCCGAGCACTTTTGAAATTCTCTGGGGGATTCCCTTTCTTCTTATTGGGCAATATATGGTTTGGGGCCGCTTCTTCGGTGATGCGTGGCTCAAACGCCGCACCTACTATGCAGTCACCAACCGCCGAGTTCTAATTCTGCAGGAAGGTTGGAAGCGAAAGTTTCAGTTTTCTTTTCTGGAATCCATCCCCGAGATCTCACGCGAGGGCGATGACACAGGAACCCTCTGGCTTGGTACAAAGCTGCCACTCTTGGGGGGACGCCGCTCTGCTAAGCGCAACATGAGCCGTTTTTACATGGGGGATGGAGTTCCCACGCTCGCGGACATCGAAAACGTCGACTCTGTCTACCACCTGATCCTCGACCTACGCGAACAAGCCCGCAAACAATCTCAACCGCAAAGTTGACGAGACCCTTCTCTCTTGCTCTTCTCGGCGCCCGCTGCGTCCCTCTGCGCAAATTCTTCTCTTTTACTTCCCTGTCTCGCCTCCCAAATACTTCGCCAGCGGCTCCCAGTAATTCACCCTCCAACCTTCCGCCAGATGCTCCGCCTGCCCCTTCGGAAACCCGGTGTGGTCAAACTTGATCTTGGTCTCCGCCCCCAGCTCCACCAGCACAAATTTCGCGATCGAATACGATCCCGCATCCCAGCTACCCGCCCGCCACACTTGCACAATCCGCTCATTCGGCACCAACTCCACCTGCCGCCCGGTGATATATCCGCCGAAAGCAGCAAAGACCCCGCCCGCTTCACGGCTGACCGTTACCGGCGTGGCTCCGGCTTTCATCCCGCCTGACTTCATTGCCGCGCTCAGTTCCACCACCTTCGCAAACTGATTCGTCTCCGTCAGCGCCTCATACACCCTCTTCCGGCTGGCCTTGAACACCGGTTCCTGATGGATCGCCTCCTCCGCGCGTAATATCCCGTCATCAACCGCAGCCAACACCGCACTGGTCCCAAGCGCCGCAATTCCCAACACCACCCCACCCGAAATCAACTGCCGGCGCGTAACCAAATTTCTCGGTCCGGCCAAGTTCAGTTCGTCTCTCATCATCCCCTCCGATTGTCGTTGTAGCGTCCACCTTAAGGTGGACGCTACGGCTTGTTTCCGTGTTCTTGCCGCCCATAACATCACCGCCCCAAAATATGTTCAAGATAATATTCTGCTTCGCTGCGAAACTGTTTCACGCCATACTCTCCATGCTTCGCCTCCGGAGGCACCATGCCCTACCCAGCCGGCCACCGCGCCACCGTCAAAAAGAACATCGTCGAAAGCGCCCGCAAACTATTCAACCGCCACGGCTTTGAAAACGTCTCCATTGGGCAAATCATGGCTGGCGCCGGCCTGACCCATGGCGGCTTCTACAGCTATTTCCACGGCAAAAGCGATCTTTACGCCGAAGTCCTCGGCTGCTTCTTCACCGACCCCGAATGGAAAAATTGCTGGGAAGGAGTCCACGTCGATCTCACGTCCACCGACGCCGGCCCGCAAGTCGTCCGCGCCTATCTCTCCCGCCAGCACCTCGAAAACGTCGAAAATTCTTGCCCCATGGTCGCCCTGCCCACCGACGTCGCCCGCAGCAACCCGCGCGCCCGTCAAGCTTTCGAAGAAGTCTTCAAAGGAATGGTCAGCGTCCTCGAACGCAGCCTAATCCAAAACGGCCAACCCCGCCGCATCACCGCCCAAGCCCTCGCCGCCCTCTGCGTAGGTGGCATGGTCGTAGCCCGCGCCGTTTCCGACCGCCGTGTCGCCGACAACCTCCGCGACGCCTGCCTAACCGTAGCCCTAAACCTCGGCAACTGGCCCACCAAGAAGCGTTCCCCCAACGGCGCGGCGAAAAGCTCACCCCGCAACGTTCATAAGCATTGACACTACACCGCCGCGTTCCTACACTGCGATTTATGGCTCTCGATTGGACACAATGCGAAGCGGTGGAAAGCATCCCGGGTAAACTCGGCGGAGCCTGGGTATTTCGGGGAACGCGTATCCCCGTTTCGGTCGTCTTTGAAAATATGGACGACGGACTGACCATCTCCGAAATCGTAGCTCTCTACGAGGGCCTCACCCTCGAAAACGTCCACGCCGTCCTCGACTTCGCCTGCCGCAGCCTCGAAACTCCCACGCCTGCCCGCTAATGCGAGTTCTACTTGATCAGTGCACCCCCGCGCCAATTCGCGAGTATCTGACAAACCATCTAGTCACCACCGCTCATGAACAAGGCTGGGGCGCACTGTTGAATGGCAATCTGATCAAAGCAGCAGAGGAAGGCGGCTTCGACGTTTTGCTCACCGCCGATTCTCACATGATGAAAGAGCAAAATCTGAAGAGGACGCGTCTGGCGATCGTCGTCCTGAATACAAATCACTGGAAGTCCATACTCGCGTCCATTAACTCGGTTGTGGTAGCAGTCGACAACGCAAAACCTGGTCTTTTGTTGATCGAAATTCAATCCTCCACGATTTGAGCGCAAAACGGCAGAGTATCATTCGTAGATTCTGCCGCGTTCAGCATTTGAATAATGAATTCCCAAGAGGGAGGCGGGTCATACTTCCTGCCCCAATCGTGAACCCAGGCAGCCATGGCTTCAAGATACCCTTCCAGGGTCGGGTTCTCCCAGGATTCCGGGTTTTTCTTCAAACCGGCGAGCAATGCATCGATTGTAGCGACAACATCTTCGCGATTCTTCAATCAGTACCTCCTAAGCGCGAATTCGCCGCTCGTCCCGCATTCCGCAGATCCGGGTTCTTATTTCCTCCACGCCATCCCGTCCGGATCCTTCCCGATCGCAAATGTCGTCGTCACCTCGAGCGTCTTCAAATCCAGCACCGCCACCTTATCGTCTCCGCTCACCGCCACGAACGCCCTCGCGCCATCCGGCTGCACCAGAATTCCTTCCGCGCTCTTCCCCAGATTCAGCCGCTTCACTTCCTTCCGCGAAGCCGCCTCCACAATCACCAGATCCCCGTTCCCCAAATCCGAAATCAGCACCAGTTTCCCGTCCGGCGTAAACTTCAAACGGTTCGAGTGTTTCGTCTTTACGTCCACCGTCTGCGTCACCTTCTTCGACGCCAGATCGATAATCGACACCGTCCCATCCCCCGAATTCGCCGCCCACGCTTCCTTCCCGTCCGGCGAAATGTCGATTCCCTCCGGCCCCTTGCCCACCTTCACGTTCGTTCCTGTCCACTCTGTAATCTTTTTCTTCATCTCTTCCACGGACACGGTGTTCGACTCAATATTCGTCACGCACATCGTCCGCCCGTCCTTCGTCAACGCCAGCATGTGCGGCTTTTTCTGCCCCAGCACCAGGTGCAGATCAATGTTGTTGGCCACAAAATCAAACACGCCCACCGACTTGTCTCCCTCCACGGTGAAATAAGCCTTGTCTCCCAGAATCTCAATCCCGTGCGGCCCCACCAGCCCAGGAAACGTCACCTTCCCCACTTCGCTCCGCGACACCAGGTCGATCTCCGACATCGTCGTCCCCGCGTGGTCGTTCCCATAATTCGTCACGATCGCGATCTTCCCATCCGCGCTTGCGGCCACTTCATGCGGATGCGCGCCAGTATCCACCTTCCCCACCACCTTCAGCGTCGCCGGATCCACAATCGCCAGGAAACTTTCCTCCTTGCTCAACACCAGCAGCGCCGGACTCGGCGTCGCCTGTCCCCACGCGCCCGCGCATAAACCGCTCAAGCCGATCGTCACCAACGCCGCGCCCACGATCATCCGATTCACACCCACAGTCATCCTCCCCACTAGTTTTCAAATTAGTTCGCACCACAACAGCCCAGCATTCTATCGCAACACGCCAACAACGCTGAGCGCGATTCTCCGCCAAAACAAAACCTTGTCATCAACCAAAACCCCCTCTCCGAACCAAACGAGAAAGGCCTCTTACTGATAACTGATTACTGATAACTTTCTGCCCCAAAGAAAAAGCGCGCCAACCCGCAGCGCGCTTCTTCTCCCACAGAGCGTCTCCCGACGCATCAACCCTTTTCCGGATACTCCCGCCCGAACATCGAAAGCGGCATCGCTCGCGACTTCGCGCCTGCCCCGGCGCCCGCCGCAACGGAGGCGGCCGCCGCCGCTTCTGTCGCCCTTTGATACTCGGCAATTCGCCGCTCGATCATCTCCGCGATCTGCTGCACAGTTGGCCGGTCCGCCTGCCTCTCCACCGCATCCGCAATCCGGCTAAGGTAGATCATCAGTTCATCCGTCAGCAACGACCTCTGCAGCGCAACGCGATTCCTTCGCCGCCATCCCAGCAGCAGTCCCGCAACGAACAGCAACGCTCCCCCAGCCACCAGTATCTGAACGCTGGTAAACGGCAATTGAGGGTCCCAGGCAGCCATACTCACCCATACTTGCAATGTTTCCTCCCGGGCTGGTTCCTTTCTATCTCCTTACTCTAGTCCTCTTCCCCCACGCCACTCAACAATTGATCTCCGCAATTGGTCTTGAGGGTGCCCTACCCTATCGCTTCTTTTGCGACAGGGTGGGGTCCTACGATCCAACGACGCATGCCCTCTTCTCTTCCTTCTCTTCCTTCCCTTCTTTAGAACCGGATGTAAGGCCCAAACGCCATTCGCAAATTGTGGTGCGTTCCGCTGGCGAAATACATTTCGTCGCCCGCCTCCAAGCGCAGTCCAACCGGCCCCAGATGTCCTTCCACTCCCGCGCCCGGATAGAACGCTCCGTTCACATTGCTGGCGCGCAAATTCGCAATCTGGCTGGACACGCAACTAAACGTGGCCGGACACGAGTTCACGAAAAATTTATCGAACCCTCCCTTCACCACCACAAACGGATGGAACATCCCATGCCCCAAATCAATTTTCGGCCCGAACAATCCGTGCAGCACGTGGATGTTCGCGTTCTGGAACACCACCGTCCCGCCGGCGCTGGTGGTCTGTTCGCCGAATCCCTGGTCAAAGTCATACGCCATTTCCGCTTCCAGCTTTACGTGCGGAAACAATCTCCAACCCCCGCGCGCTCCAATCCCCAGATAGTTGTTGCTCGTCTGCGACATCCGGAAATAATCCGCGAAGACTCCCACCTCTGTGTGATCCCCCTGCGCCCGCACCACCGGTACAATCAACACACCCAGCCATAGCATCAGCAGCATGCGTTTCATGCGTCTATCCTCCGTGCAGTTTGTCAGCAATCGAAAGCAGCGGCTGGACGTTCCACTTCATCCTCGACTGGGCGAGGTTCTGCCTTCGCAAAAATAGATGCTCGTCCCGTCCAACAGGTTGCCGCTATTTTATCTGGTGTCGGCGTTCCACACGCCGCTGTTGCGTGTGGGTTTTGTCTGTCTCTTCTCAGCGAACTCTGCGTACTCAGCGAACTCAGCGTTAACTCTTTCTTTCCCATTTTCCATTTTCAAGTTTCTATTTTCTCCCAAGCGATATTTGCCCCACCTCAATCCGCTCTAGTACACTGGATATTCCGCGCTCAAAAGGACATAGCTGATGCTGGTAGTCATGCAATCCCACGCCACGGACGAACAAGTCCGCTCCGTCTGCGACAAAATCGAATCGCTCGGCCTGAAAGCCCATCCCATTCCCGGCGCCGGCCGCACCGCCATCGGCATCACCGGCAACAACGGCGCCATCGACCTTGGCATCCTCGAATCCATGCCCGGCGTAGTCGAATGCATCCCCGTCACCAAACCCTACAAACTCGTCTCCCTCGACGTGAAATCCGATCCCACCATCGTCCGCATTCCCACTCCCATGGGCGACGTCCTCGTCGGCGGCCCCCATCTCGCCATGACCGCCGGCCCCTGCGCCGTCGAAACCGAAGAACAATGCCTCGCCATCGCCGAACAGCTAAAACCCTCCGGCGTGCGCCTCTTCCGCGGCGGCGCCTACAAGCCGCGTACCTCGCCTTACAGCTTTCAGGGACTCGGCCTCCCCGGCCTGAAAATTCTCGCCGAGGTCCGCAAACACTACGGCTTCGGCATCGTCACCGAAGCCATCGATAACGAGTCGCTCGATTTAGTGGAAGAGTGGGCCGACGTCATCCAAATCGGCGCCCGCAACATGCAGAATTTTTCCCTGCTCAAACGCGCCGGCCGCGCAAAAAAGCCCGTGCTCCTCAAGCGCGGCATGTCCGCCACGCTCGACGAATTCCTGATGGCCGCCGAATACGTGATGAGCGAAGGCAACTACAACGTGATGCTCTGCGAACGTGGCGTCCGCACCTTCTCCGATTTTTCCCGCAACACGCTGGACCTCGCCGTCGTGCCCGCCGTAAAAAAGCGTAGCCATCTGCCCATCCTCGTCGATCCCAGCCACGGCACCGGCAAGCGCCACAAAGTTCTGCCGCTCTCCCGCGCCGCCGTAGCCGTCGGCTGTGACGGCCTCCTCGTCGAAGTTCATCACCAACCCGAAAAAGCCCTCTCCGACGGCATGCAATCCATCCTCCCCTCCGAATTCGCAGAACTCCAATCCGAAATCCGCCAAATCGCCGCCGTCCTCCACCGCCTCGTCAACTAGCATCGGCCTCAAAACTGTCATCCCGAAACGACTGAGACTACTTATCGAGTCGGGGGTCGCTCTTCGGAACTAGCTCAAGTCCCGGAGGTACGACTAAACCAGCAATCGCGTAGACAACGAGATGCATCGGCACTGTAGCGCCCAGTGATGCCAGAATCGCTGTAATGCCTCGCAACCCGAAAATGATGCAAAGCAGAAGTGACGCGGCGAAGCTCAAGGGCAGAATAAATTTCACTGGCAAGGTCGAACTTCTTAAGCTTGCCTTGCATGTGGGGCATGGGAATCCAACCGATTGCCATGTCGGAATCTGCTTTGGAGAAATCACTTCACCGCATGCCGGGCACCTTCTATCAAATCGAGCCAAATGGCGCTGTAGCCTGCTCTTGCTCTCGAGTCTACTTTTTGCTTGAACTAGTTCAAACTGTGTTGGGAAAGCCAGAGCAAACAGTGCGTATATCACAAAAGATAGAGGCACGGAGCTCATCAGCAACGCGACGATTGCGATTGAGCCTCGGGCCCCCCAAAAAAAGCCCGCATCAATTGTGAGAAAGAGTGTAAGTACCCAAGCCCATTTCAATGATGAAGTATTGGTCCGTAACAACTGACTGCAGCCAGGGCAGGGGAATCCACCGGATTCCCATAGAGGAGTCTGTCTGGGGGAAATCATTCTGCCGCAAGCTGGACATTCTCTATCGTAGCGAGACATATACGGTGAATTGATTCTCGCTCAGTTTCTTAATTGGAGAAAGGCTCTCCTTGCAACTCAGCGGCCGCGGAACTAACGCTTGGCGGCTTCAGCCGCTGAGGGGATCTTTATCTTTTCCCTGGCCGCAAATCCGCAAATGATGTAAATCGACAAACATGGATCAATGGACTTCAGGAGCCCACTACGACCAATGGATGGGGCGGTGGAGCCGCTTGGTGGCCCAGGAATTTCTGAAATGGCTGGAGCTTCCCGCAGGCTTGCGCTGGCTCGATGTGTGCTGCGGCAACGGCGTGATCACTGAATCTATTCTGCAACGCAGCGCGCCGGCCGCCGTCGTGGCGGTGGATGCTTCTGCGGAACAGCTCAACTTCGCTCGCCAGCGTTGCGCGCACCCCAACGTAATCTTCGAAACCGCAGACGCGATGGCCTTGCCCTTGCCGGACTCCACTTTCGACGTTGTTGTGTGCGGCCTGGGATTGAACTTTCTTCCGAGTCCCGTCAGGGCGCTGGAGGAGTTCCGCCGTGTCACCACGCCGGGTGGCACCATCGCGGTTTACGTTTGGGATTACGCCGATGGAGCAAGGTTTTTGCGTGAGTTCTGGGACGCAGCGATTGCAATCGACAGCGAAGCAGCCTCCTTCGACCAGGCCCACCGTTTCCCGATGTGTACGCCAGAAGGCCTCCGCAGCCTCTTGGAACAAGCGAGGCTGGAAGGCTTGACCTCGTACGCGCTCGACGTAACAACACGTTTCACCAGCTTTGACGATTATTGGCAGCCACTACTGACCGGGCAGGGCTCGGCGCCGGGTTATCTCGCCACGCGCGATCAACAAACCCAAACAGCCATTCGCGAGCGACTGAAGGCGGTACTGCCGGCGAACCCCCAGGGAGCAATTGAACTGCCCGCACGCGCCTGGGCAATCCGCGCGCGGACAAAGCTCTAAGTCTTACGGTTTGCGGCCGCTCTGTTCTAGTGTTGGGCTTCATTCCCGTATTCTCTACCACTTGCGCCGCATCAGGAACGCCTAGGCCCCCGCGACAAAAACATCTCCCGCTACTTTTTCCGTCGTCCGGTATCCAAACTCAAACTGGAGTGGTGTTATACTGCCGCCACAGCCCAGTTTATTCTTTGAGTTTCGATGAGGTGAGGAATGCCCCCAAGTTCAAGGTTCAAGCTGGCGATACTCTTGCTCACGTGCTTTTGTTTCTTCGGCGCGCCCTGGCCAGCCGCTTCGCAGAGCAACAAGGTCATGGGAGAAGTAAAGTTTGAAGGCAAGTCGAAAGTGGAAAGAGATTCCGGCGTCTGGATCGACGGCGAATACGTCGGATTTCTCAAGGAATTAAAAGGAAACAAAAAAGTCCTCTTGCTGCCGGGCGAGCACCAAGTGGAAGTCCGCCAGTCCGGATACGAAACGTTTACGCGCAAAATTGTAGTTGAGCCGAACCAGGTTCAAACCGTGGACGTTGCCATGCATTTAATGGCCGGGGCGCACGCTCCCGACGTTACCGCTACATTAAAGCTCACGGTACAGCCCGCACGCGCGGCTGTCTTCCTTGACGGCCAATATATCGGACACGCCGGCGAGTTGGGTGGCTCGGTTCATTCCCTGTTGCTCAGTCCGGGAAAACATCGCATCAAGATCGAGTTGCCGGGTTACCAGACCTTTGAAACGGAGGTCAACCTCCTCCAGGGTCAAAAATCCGAAGTGAAAACCGAACTCGTGAAGGGCAGCATCGAGCAATCCGGCCCGGACGTCAAATCGCCTCAGTAAGCTCGGCGCACCGCACATTTAACCCTAAGCAAAGCCGGGTGACTCACACGCCGTTGTTGCGTGTGGGCCTTCGGTTACTCTTCGCATCCTGCTATCTGTTCGCTGCCATCTGTTATCCTCTTTCACACTTCAAACTAAAAACTGTAAACTATTAACTCTCCTCATGCCTCATTCCAAAAACTTCCGCGTCTACTTCTTTCTCGCCCTGCTCATCGTCTTCGCTCTCGTGATTCTTCTGCGCGAGCATCGTCCCTCAATCCTGCGCCCAGATCTCCATCTCAACGCCTACATCTCCACCCCCGACGGCTCCCTCACCGTCGTCGATCTCGCCTCCCTCCGCGTCATCAACAAAATTCCCGCCGGCCCGGCCATCTCCGACCTCCGCGAGCACGCCAAGCGCCCTGAAATCTGGGGCGTCAGCAGCGCGGGAGGCTACGTCTTCGTCCTCAACACACGCACTTCGCAAATCATCGCCAAAATTCCCGTCGGCCCTTCTCCGCTCTCGCTCGACTTCTCCGCCACCGGCGACCGCGTCTACACCACCTCCGCCAGCTCGGACCAACTCATCGCCATCGACACCGCGTCGCGCTCCATCCTCGGCCGCGCCCGCACCGGCTACGAACCCGTACAAGCCCGCATCACGCCCGACCAGAAATCCATCCTCGTCGTCAACCGCCGCTCCTCCTCCTTAACGATTCACAGCGCCGCCACGCTCCAGCCCCGGGCCGTCATCGAGGTCATCCCTCAGCCCGACGAAGTCGTCATCGTCCCCGACAGCTCCGTCGCCTTCGTCATGAGCCGCTCACAGAATCGCCTCTCCGTCGTCGATCTTCGCCGCGCCGTCCTGCTCGCCAATCTCGAACTCGCCGGCCGCCCCACGCAAATGCTTATGAAACCCGATGGCGGCGAACTCTACGTCATCTCTCCTGAAGCCCACGTCCTCCAGGCCATCAACACCTGGACCCACGAAGTCGGTGACACCATGCTCCTGGGTGATGCTCCCGCCAGCGCCATCCTCACCGAAGACGCTTCCGAAATGTACGTCGCCGATCGAGCCGCCGGCCGCGTGTTCCACGTGGACATCTACAACCGCCGCATCATCGGCAAGCCCATCAACGTTGGCGCCAACCCCAACGCCATGCGCTTCGATTTCGCCGAACCCGGCGCCAAGCCCACCATGCTCCTCGTCGTCAACGAATCCTCCGGCGACTTCGCCGTCCTCCGCCTCCGCACCGATTCCCTAATCACCCTGATACCCGTAGGCAACACTCCCCAACGCGTAGCCGTAAAACTCTTCTAGCTACGTGTAGCACAGCCATTCCTGGCTGTGTTCTTGGGTTACTCTTCTCAGTGACCTCTGTGCTCTGCCTCTGTATCCTCTGTGTTAACTCTCCTGCGCTCCCAATGCCGTCACGCCATCGATCCTAAATCCCCAATCTCTTATTAACTTTCGGCACACCCCCATCCACATTCCCTTTGTGCACCGCTTGCCGCAGAGCAATACTCAACTACGGAAATTTTTCCACGTTTTAGACAATAAAAGTCCAGCATCCGAACGCGCCGGAAAAGCGCGGGATCTTCTTGACGGGAGAGTGTGCATGAGCGATCAGTCGAATCACGGGCCCAAGTTGCACAAGAAGAACCGCCCCGCATCCAGCCGCCGGCGGTTTCTGCGAGACTCCGCGGCCACAGCCGTGATCGCAACCGCTGCGCCTCATTTTCTGTTCGGAAAATCTCCGCGTGCCGCCAGCCGCACGCTCAAGATCGGCTTCATCGGCCCGCGCACCGGCGCCCTCGCCCGCTTCGGCGAAGGCAACGACTTCGTCCTCGCCGGAATCCGCAAAGCCGTCGCCAACGGCCTGCCAATCAGCGGCACGACCTATCCCATCGAAATCCTTGAGAGAGACTCCCAGTCCGATCAGAAACACGCGGCCGAGATTGCCGCCGAGCTGATCAATTCCGACCACGTCGACCTGATGGTTGCCTCCAGCACAGGCGCCACCGTTAATCCTGTCAGCGACCAGTGCGAGAAACACGGCGTCCCTTGCATCACCACCGACGCGCCCTGGCAATCCTGGTTCTTCGGCCGCGGCGGCACTCCCGAAAAAAGTTTTGACTGGACCTATCACTTTTTCTGGGGACTCGAAGACCTCATCGCCGTCTTCACCGCCATGTGGGGTTCCATTGCCACAAATAAAGTTGTCGGCGCGCTCTGGCCCAGCGATCCCGAAGGCATCGCCTATTCCGACGCCAAGTTCGGATTTCCCCCGGCACTGCAGGTGAAAGGCTTCAAGCTCGTCGATCCCGGCCGCTTTGAAACTTCCGCCACCGATTATTCCGCGCACATCGCCGCCTTCAAAAAGGCCAACGTCGAAATTCTATCCGGTGTGCTGCCTCCGCCGGCGTTCGCCACGTTCTGGAAGCAGGCGGGCGAACAGGGCTTCAAGCCGAAAATCGCCAGCGTCGCGAAAGGGATTCTCTTCCCCACCGCCGTGGAAGCGCTTGGTGACCGCGGCGCCGGATTGACCACGGAGATCTGGTGGTCGCCAAGCTTTCCGTTCAGCTCCGGTCTCACCGGGAAAAATTCCGCGGAACTCTGCGCCGCCTACGAAGACGAAACGCATAAGCAATGGACCCAGCCGCTCGGCTATCTACACGCTCTCTTCGAGGTCGCGCTCGACGTTCTCAAACGCACCAGGGACGTCAACTCCCCCGCCGCCATTCGCGATTCCATTCTCGCAACCAACTACAACTCCATCGTCGGCCCTATCGCCTGGCACGGCCAGCCCGTAAAAAACGTCACAAAAACCCCGCTGGTCGGCGGCCAATGGATCCCCGCCTCCAAATTCAAAGGTGGAACCGGCGGCCAGCAATTCCGAAACGACCTGGTCATCGTCAACAACGAACACGACCCCACCATAGGCCTCCAGCGCAAACTAGAACCCCTAGCGTAGCGTCCACCTTCAGGTGGACGCGCATGTGTTGGCTGTTCCTGTACTGGCCGGTCTTAAGACCGGCCACCGAAAGACCATCTAGCATCTGTAGGGCCCGACCGTCTGCGGCGGGCCGCTCCTGCTTTTCTATTTTTTCTTCTCCATTTTCTATTTCTGCTTTTCTATTTCCTTCCTCTGCGCCTCAGCGTCGCCATTCACCCGACACGGTCGGGGCGTTATCTTTTTCCTGAAGTTTTGTTGCAAACAAGTTCTATTTACTTCCCCGTCTCTCTCCGCTAGCCTGTCCTCCTCCGGCGAACTCCTACCCAGCCCGGTGCAACCTGCCGGCAAGGAGCCAACCATGTCCACGCGCGCCGCACGCAAGACCAGTCATTCGTCCGATAAATCGCAAACGAAATCGCCCATCCGCATCGTTCCGCTGCATCCTCACGTTCGCGATGCCGCCGCCCCCGCGCCTCACCTCACCTATCGCAACGGCCCTCTCCTCACCAACGTCGAAGTCTTCACGCTTTTCTGGGGCGCCGTCTGGCAGGAGTCCGCCAACACGCAACTCAGCCAGGAGATGAACTCCTTCTTCGATTTCGTCCTCACCAGCCCGCTTCTCGACCAACTCGCCGAATACAGCGTCCCCGGAAAAACCATCGGCCACGGCAAGCGCATCGGCACAAAAATTCTCACTGCTTCCGAACCCGGCAAATCGGTGCAGGACTCGGCCATTCAATCGATGCTGCAATCCGAGCTCGCCAACGGCACCCTCCCTCCCTCCAACGCCAACTCGCTCTACTTCGTCTTTCTTCCTCCCGGGTCCCAGGTGCTGCAAGGCGCCTCCGCAAGCTGCAAGGATTTCTGTGGCTACCATGACTCCACGCCGCAGGGCATCTTCTATGCCGCCATGCCGTATCCCGGCTGCAGCGGTTGCCTCGGCAGCCTCGCGCTGCTTCCCGCGCTCACTTCGACTTCTTCGCACGAACTTTGCGAAGCCATCACCGATCCCATTCCAGGCCAGGGCTGGTACGACGACAACAACGGCGAAATCGGCGACATCTGCGCCTGGAAAACCAAGCAGCTCGGCGTCTACACGGTCCAGCTCGAATGGTCCAACTCCGCCGGCAACTGCATCTAGTTTGACTCCCTCATGTGGCACAGCCATTCCTGCCCGCCCTGAGCGGAGCCGCAGGGGCTGTGCGCCTGGGGTTCACCGGCTCCTGTAGGGCTCGTCCGTCTGCGGCGGGCCGCTTCCCCTCTTGAGTGCGAATGCGAAGCTTTCGCTTTTGCGTCCTCAACTCAATCGCCCAATTCTTCCGTGTACGCTCCCCTCTCCATCTTCCCTTTGCCACCCCAAAAACTCCCGGTGTATCATCTCCCCGGCTCCGCGAACCCGGAGACTCTCTCAACCAACGCTTCATCCCGACAGGAGAAACCATGAAAATTTCGCGAGCAATTCTCGGCGCAACGTTGCTGACCACCTCCGCGGTTTATGCCGCCACGCGCCCCGCTCCCTCCCAGGACGTCATCAAAGTCGCCGGCGACAGCCACACGGTCATCTTCGAAAACGACCAGGTTCGCGTCCTCGCAGTCCACTTCAAGCCCGGCCAGGTCGCGCAGATGCACTCGCATCCTGCCAACGTCTCTTACTATTTGACCGATGGAAAATTGAAAATCACCCTGCCGGACGGCAAAGTGGTCGAACGCAGTCCCAAAGCCGGCACCGCTGGCTGGAGCGACGCTGTCACCCACGCCGCCGAAAACATCGGCACCACCGACTTCCAGCAAGTCCAGGTCGAACTAAAGTTCCCCGTGGCGAGAGTTGTCCCCACAAACTAGCCTGCCGCCAATCAGCACATCCACTGCACGGCGGAGGCCAACCGCCTAGGCAGGTGCGGCCCAAACTTCGCCATGAAAAACCGCGCTACACGCCACGCAACTGTCTGTACATCCAGCCGCACCCCGACCGTGGCCGGGTAGTTTGCGTACCGCGACAATGGCGGCCCCGTGTCACCCCAGATCACCAACTCCTTCAGGCCCTGCCCAATCAGCAGCTCGATCAGGTGCGCGCGGAGCACCGTCGAGAGCGAGTCGGCGTCGAAGTCGCAATCGTAATTGCATTGGAAGCACAGCACGGCCCCGCCGGGCCGATACCATCCTCCAATGACGCTCAGCCATTGTCCGTCGCGATGCTTCAGTCCGATGGCAAGCGGCCGGTGTGTTGCGCCCACCATATCCAAAGTTCTTTCGAAGCCCGCAAGTTTCGACTGCGCGATAAATTTGGATTTGGGGCGTAGCTCGAGCGCCGCGGAACGCAATTCGTCGATCGACAGGTGCTCTACAAACTTGTGCCCGGCTGCCTCGAAACGCCGCCGGTAATAACGGAAGTTGTGCCGCGTTGTGCTTCCCAAGCCCCCCAGAAAGTGTTCATACGTGTCCGGCAACCCCAAATGAGCGTGATATTTCCAAACGGGAGAAGCGTTGCGTTCAATGGGGAAAAACTGGCCATCAACAGACCGGGAAGCGATCATCTGCTGGACGGCGTCAAGTTCGTTGCTGTATCGCGGGATTCTCAGCCGCGCACCCCGTATCCCTGGCGCTGCAAGCAACACCTGCATTGCAACGCCGAACGCCTCTTGTTCATGCTCGGGATTCGAGACCAGCATGCCCCCCAGACTCTCATCGCCGTACACAATTCCGGTGGGAATGCCGGCGATGACTCTTTCTTTTGTATACAGGACCCCGACCACATCGCCCGCGCTGTAAACGGCCACAACCCGGGGCCGCCACCCTTTGGACATCGTAGGGAGAAAAAAGTCTGGGTCGATCATTGCCTCCTTTCCCGGACACAGCGGTCCCGCCACAGCCCGTAATCGGCGAATTTCCGCGCTGGAGGTCAGTACAACCCCGGAGAAGTTGTTCGGAGAGACATTTGTGGGGGATTTTGTGGAGGTCTTCGTGAAATGGGCAGCAAACGAAGTACTCATAGTATCTACGCCAATATTTCCGCTTAAGCTTGGTGGGCAGACACTAGTAAACACGTGTTACATCTTCCGCGCAGTTCAATTTGGAACACTTGGCCGACCCGCCTCGGTGGTCGCCGCGAGGCTCTCACCGTCTATTCACCAAACTGGAACACCCGAAACCGCCGAATTCATGGGTGCGCCGCTTCCAACAAGTTCAGCCGCGAAGTTTCTGGGCCGAAGGACCTCAACGCAGAGCCTATGCACAATTCAATGTTGAAGACTCTTCGCCCATCTCCGGTAAACACCATCGGAGTCCCCACACTGGATCAACTTCCTATGGGCTGAGGATGACACCGCTTTATAGGGCTTGATAGAAAACAGGAAATTGCAATCGAACAAAATTTGACTAAATTCTTTGGCAGGCTACATCATGACTTAAGTCGGACTCTTACTGATTACCGATAACCGATTATTTCTTGCTTCTCCTGCCTCACGGATCAAACCAAAACTTGATCGTCACTGTCACCTTGGACGTGACCGGCTTCCCGCCCTGTGTCGCCGGCGCATACTCATACTGCCTCAGCGCATCCATTGCCACCTGCCGGAACTGTGCCGGCCCCAGCAAAATCCTCATCGCACCGATGTGCCCTTGCTTGTCCACTTCCGCTTCGATTCGCACGTCACCCGTTATGTAATTGCGCATCGCATCCGGCGGATAGATCGGCTGCACTGCCCTCAATAATTTCGCCGGCACGATCGGCTGATCGGAAACGGAGACCACCGGCGCGACCGGCACCGGCGCCGATTCCTCGCTCGTCTGCGCTTTCCCTCGATTCTTCGTGGGTTGGACCGCCGCTGCTTTTTTCGGGCCGCTTTTCGCTGGAGCTACCACCCGCATCGCGCCCTTTTCAGCCAACGCCGCTCTCTCCGCCGGCGATTCGACCGGAGGCGGCACAACCGGCGCAATCACTGGTGGAGCAGGTGTGGACTTCGCCGCTGCGGGTTGCGCCCCCGCTAAGGTCACGCCTGTTGCGCCTGACGCGGAATTCTCCGTCGCCGGCGCATTCGACGAACTGGTATTCGCCGCGTCCGTTTTATCAGCGGGCTTCGTCGTATCTCCTGCATCGGCCACAATACCTGATTTGGGCGCCCGATGCAGAAACGGCAAAAAATTCATGTACCACGCGCCAACGCCCGCCACCAGCAGGAACGCCAAAATCGCGCCGCCAACGATCAGTTCGCTCTTGCCAGGCCCCTTTCGTTCCGGCCGGTAAATATTGAAGGGATCGTTCGGGTCCACATGCTTCGGCGCGTGTGAAAAATCCAGCGCGGGTTTCGGCAGCAGATCGTCCAATGGATCGATCTCTTCCTTGTATTCGGGAGGAGGCTGCGTGTTTGCGGCCAGCGGTAATGGCGTCAGAGTCCCCGATTCCGGCCCTGCGCTCGGCAGCCGCATTCCAATAGTCGAAGGCGCGTCCATTCCCTCCGCTTTCGCGCGCTCTGCTTTCTTCCGCGCGGCTTCTTCCGCTTTTTGCTTCGCCTCGGCTTCCGCCGCCGCTCGAGCCGCCGCTTCCGCATCCGCCAGCTTCCGAGTCTGCGATTCCCTGTCTTCGGACGATTGCTTTACCCGCAATTCCTCCAACTGGGCCTTCAACGCCGCTACTTCATCTTTCAACTGCGCCACGTCCTCGCTCTTCGGCGCAGCCACCGGTTCGCTTCGATCGTCTTCCGTCGTCTCTTCCGCTTCCACCGCTTCGGCCGCGCGAGGGATTTGTGCCCCGTCCACCTGGGTGGGAAACGAGACTCCCCAGAAATTCTCTTCCGGCTCCGTAAATTCCAGCTCCACAAAACAAGACGTTGGCCGGTGGCTGCGCTTGTGCACCACCTGGCAAACCACTTCCTTCTTCGTTCGTTTCTCCGTGAGAAAAAGCAGTTGACCGAGGGCTACCGCGGCGGAGAGCTGAATCACCGCGCCATCTTTAAACACCAGCACCGTAGTGGTTTCTTCCGTGAAAAGTTCCCGCTTGTCCTTCGACGCCACCGGCCGCGCCCCGGCCACGCTCACCGGCACTTCCAGCGCAACCGGATTCGGCCGCATCGACCTCTGCGGCATCTCCCCGTTCGCCTTATTCCCCTCGTTCGCGTTCACGTCCGTCGCGGATGACACTCGTTGATCCCCTGCTCGTGCTTCCCTCAAGATTCGTTGCGCCGCCCAAGAGTGCTTTATGCGCACACTTAATTTCAGCCCCCGCGCGGGACGGACCCCTCCGCCTGCGCATGGTTCCACGCCTCTCTATTTTTTCAGGAGTTTCCGCCTTCCACCATAGTACCCGCCCCCCGGTTGGTGCCCAATCAGTAGCGTCTCGCTTCCCCCACTTCCCTTCACATCTTCCGCGGTCCTACGGGTCAATCGGCCACGCCGAGTGCTCCTCGCCAAGCTGCACGTCAAAAAAACCCTCCGCCGGCAAAACGTCAATCGGCAGCCCGCCGTGCCACAGAGCCACCCCCACGGTGAACTTCGTCATCCCCTTCAACTCCAGCAAGTCGCGGTTCACCGCCACTTCCAAATGCCTCTGGTACGCTGCCTCCGCCAGTTCTTTCGGATTCAACAGGCAGACTTTGCCCTTCTCCACCGCGTACTCCTTCACCCGCCCACGGTCCGTGTGCACCACCAGTGTCACTTCCTCTTTCGCTCCAAACACGATTCGGAATTCCGCGTCCTCCAACTCTGCAAGGCTTTCCGGGAAGCAATCCACGCGCAGCACGAAGCGATTCTCCTCGAACCCGTAGCGCAGCTCTTTCAGAAAAAATATCCGCCCGTGCATGGAGCCGCCTCGCCGCTCCGGCGAATACACACCCGCGCCCAGCCACTCGAAATAGCTCGAATCGACTCCGTCGACCTTCACCTTCAAGTACGTCGACGGGTACAGCTGGTAGGCCCGCTCCGGCTTTCGCTTGATCGGCTTCGCCAGCTCTTCCGGCGCCACTTGCCCCAACGCCAGATACACGCCCGTCAGATGCTTGCGGTAGAGCGCGTCGAACTCCGCGTCGTTTGCCGTGCTGTGTTCCGGCCCGTACCACCAGCACCAGTCGCTGCCTTCTGCCGTCAGCAACGACTCCTGCGCTTCCTTCAGCGCTTCCTTTGTCGGCGCGTTTTCCCGCCCCAGCTCCAACGCATTCGCGGCTTTCCCGTAGGCCTCACGGGCGTCCCACAAAAGGTCCCACGCCGCCACATCTTCCGGGTCCCCGATCCACACGTCAAAATTCGCGTTGATCCAAGAAGCCGGAAAAATCGTGCTGGTTACCGAAAGATCTCCTGCCGCGGCGATCGCCTCGCTCGCCGTCAGCGCGCGAAAATCCCCGTCGCCCGCGATACGCTGGTAAAAGTCGCGCAAAAATTCCCGCCCGTTCCCCGGGTAATATTCCCATGCATTTTCGCCGTCCAGGAAAATGCACACGGTCAGAGGCTTCTCGCTCTTCACCGTATCGCCGATGTAGCGCAGCCTGCCGTGCAGGTCCGCCGCCGCGGCCTTGCTGTCCATCCGGCTGTAGACGAATCCCACCAGGTCGGAAATATGGTGATCGCGGAAAAGTCCGGTGATTCCCGTGCTGGCCATTTGCAATCGCCATGGCTGATACAATCGGTCCGCGCTCGACGCAATCCCCGACGAATCCCGGAAAAATCCCACGTTCAGCGTCCGCCCCAGCACTCCCTCATCGGTGCCGAACCACTGAAATCCTTCCTCCGCCGCGATCGCCATCGACTGGTCTGATACCGAACCTTCGCTCGGCCACAATCCGACGGGCTTCGCCCCGAATACGCGTTCGTGATATTCCTTCGCCCGCCTCAACTGTTCCCGCGCATCTTCCGGATGCCGGTACGCGCGCCTCGGCAGCGGCGTCCCCGGATTCGCCACGCGCGCGATATCCGAATCGCACACCAGCGGCAGGATCGGGTGGTAATACGGCGTGGTGCTAAGCTCGATCTGCCCGCGCGCCGCCGCTTCGCGATAGGCCGGCAATACCATTCCGAGCAACTCCAACTGCTTGTCCTTCAACTCCGTTTTGTCTTTTTCCGTAAAATCTTTTCCGCGGTTCGCCAGCCGGCACACCACCGGATCCTTCGTGAACCACTCTTCCTCCATCCACACCAACTGCGACAGGAGCTGTAAATCGCGCCAGTCCCGCGCGCGAAACGTGATCAGCGCCTGCGCTCCCCCCGCCGCACGAGACCACTCGAACAGTTCCAAGAATCTCGGCCACCGCGTCAGCAGCCGATCGTGATTCACTTGAAACGCCCGCGCCAGTATCTCCGCCTTGTCTTCCCGCGTCAGTTCGTCCGCGTGCTTGAACGCCAGATGAAACCACGGCTCCTTGAAATTTCCGCTCGCATACTCTTCCAGTTGCATGCAAAGCGACGGCACCATATTGAACGTCGCATGGAAGCCCGGCACCTCTTCCATCAGCTTCACCATGCCGTAGTAATCCTTCGTCGCGTGCAGCCGCGTCCAGGGCAGCACGTAGCACCCGGTTTCCGGATCGCGATATTGCGGCTGGTGCATGTGCCACAGCACCACCAAATGAACCCGATTCATCCCCTAGAAGCTCCTGCCTTTGTATGGACCGTTGGCCACGCTTGCCCGCTCTTCTCTGCGCACTCCGCGGCTCTCAGCGCTCTCTGCGTTAGTCCGTCTTCTCTTACGGATTACTGATTACTGTCTACTGATCACTTCGCACCGCTCGCGCAGCATGACCGGAACGCCCGCGCGCGCCACCCCATCACAACTTATCCGCACACCTCCCCATGTTACACTGCCCCTTCTCGTCATGCGCATCCTCGATCGCTACATTGTTCGCGAAATCGTTCGCCACGCCTTCCTGGGCATCCTCATCTTCACCTTCGTGCTGTTCGTCCCCAAGCTGGTCCGCCTCATGGAACTGTTCGTTCGCCACTCCGGTTCCGGCTGGCAGATCCTCGTTCTCTTCCTCTGCATCATCCCCGGCATCCTTGTATTCACCATCCCGATGGCCGTCCTTATCGGCGTCCTGCTGGGCCTTGGCCGCATGTCCATGGACAGCGAAATCATCGCCCTTACGGCCCTTGGCGTCAGCCGCAAGCGCATTCTTCTCCCCGTGGGTGTCCTCGCTGTCGTCGGCGCGGCCCTCACCCTCCTCATGACCATCGTCCTCGCCCCGCGCAGTCTTCGCGCTTTCCGCGACATCGAAGCCGACCTCATCGCCTCCCAAATCTCCTTCCAGGTTCAGCCCCGCGTCTTCGACGAGCGCTTTCCCCACATGATTCTTTATATCAACGACGTCTCTGCCAGCGGCACCCACTGGCATGGCGTCTTCCTCTTCGAAACCGGCGCGGAAACCGGTTCGCGTATCACGCTTGCCGAAGACGCGATCGTTATCTCCGAACCCGAGCAAGGCAAGCTCGAACTCCATCTCAACAGCGGCACCACCCATGAATTTCAGCGCGAAGACCCCGATCAATATTCCGTCACCGCCTTCGAACGCAGCGACTGGCCCATCGAATTCAACTCGCTCGATACCGAAAAAGTCCGCGCCCTCAGCAACCCCGAGCGCTCGCTTAGCGATCTTTGGCACGATCGCGGCGCCCACTGGCGCGATGCCCGTGTCGAACTCTACCAACGCTTCGCCTTTCCCTTCGCGTGCTTCGCCTTCGCCCTGATCGCCTTGCCCCTCGGTTCGCAACCCCGCCGTGGAGGACGCGCCGCCGGCACGCTCCTCTCCGTTCTCATCATTGCCGGCTACTACCTGCTATTCATCATGGGAGCAGGGCTGGCGCGTCAGGGAATAGTTCCGCCGGCCGTCGGCATGTGGGCCGCCAACGTGATCCTGGTTCTTACCGGCCTGGCCCTTCTTCCCCGCATGGAACGCTATTGGAGCGAGCCTTCGCCCCTTTCCTTCGTTGCGCGCTTCCTCGCGTGGCGGCGCCTGGTCCGCCAGCGCCGCAGCCGCGTGAAGGCGCGCCAGGCGGTTCGCAAGGAGAATGGCGATGCCGGACACGAAGCGTTCCCTCTCACCTCCTCGAATTTTCCGACCATCATCGACATCTACGTGCTCCGCCGCTTCTCCTATTATTTCCTCCTGGTCCTCGGCGCCTTCATCCTGCTCTTTGAAACCTTTACGTTCTTCGAGCTGCTCGACGACATCGCGCGCCACCGCATTCCCTTTCTCGTGGTCGTCGATTATTTCCGTTTCCTGATTCCCTACCTCGTCTACCAGCTCTCGCCTCTTGCCGCGCTCGTCGCCACGTTGGTCACCCTCGGGGTGCTTAGCAAGAACAACGAAATCGTCGCCTTCAAGGCCAGCGGCATCAGCCTGTATCGCCTCGCGTTACCGCTGCTTCTCTCCGGCGTGCTGCTTGCCGCCGCGCTCCTGATTCTCGACGACACCTATCTGCCCTACGCCAACCAGCGCCAGGACGCGCTTCGCAACCAGATCAAGGGCAAGCCCGCGCAGACCTACACCCGCCCGCAGCGCTGGATTTTTGGTGAAAATTCCAAGGTCTACAATTACGACATCTTCGATCCCACGCAGAAAATCTTTGGCGGCCTCAGCGTGATCGAACTCGATCCCGTCTCGTTTCAGATGAAGCGCCGCGTCTTCGCCAACCGCGCGCAGTGGCTCGACAATGAAAAAACCTGGGCCCTCGAATCCGGATGGGTCCGCGACTTCGCCGGCGGCACCGTCGAAAAATACACGCCGTTCAAAGTCACGTCGCTGCCCGAACTCGTCGAACCTCCCACTTATTTCAATCGCGAAGTGATTCAGGCTTTCCAGATGAGCTGGCGCGACCTGCGCCGCTACATTTTCGGCCTGCAAACCGCCGGCTTCGACGTCTCTTCCCTCACAGTCCAGTGGCACAAGAAAATCGCCTACCCGCTGATCGCCCCCGTCAGCATGCTGCTGGCGATTCCCTTCGCCATTCTCGTCGGCAGCCGCGGCGCCATCGGCGGCATCGCGCTCGGCGTTGGCATCGGCATCTGCTACTGGGCCATCGCCGCTCTCCTCGAAGCGATGGGCGGCATTGGCCAACTTCCCCCCATGCTCGCCGCCTGGTCCCCTGACCTGGTCTTCTTCTTCCTAGGCACCTATTTCTTCCTGAAAATGCCCACGTAGCGTCCACCTTCAGGTGGACGCTACCTATGTTGGCCAACCCGAATGCCTGCCACAACACTTCCGTCCTCTGCTCACAATACCCACCTGATCCGGACTTAACACCGGCGTTAGAGCCCTCTAACGCAATTGGTACTTTGCTAGTACTTGACTTCTCCGCTCACGGGCTTATGCTCTTCATCCCCACCCCGAAAAACTTCGCGCCGACCTCTCCGTTCGCGCCAGGAGAGCACCATGCAGAAACTTGAAAAACGCGTCAGCCCTCGGCAGTCGCTCCAGATCCCGCTCCGTTTCCGTAATGTGGAAGTTGGTTCAACCGAGCCCGAGCTTGCTTCAGAAACCTCTAACATCTCCCGCACCGGCCTCTTCATGCTCAGTCCCCTGCCCCTGAAAGTCGGCGCGCCGCTGGCCATGATTCTCCGCGTACCCACATATCTTTCCGGCAGCGCGCGTTCGGACGTGAAATGCACGGGCCGCGTCGTCCACGAACGCCAACTCCCCAACGGCGACATCGGCTACGGCATTCGGTTCGAGCAGACGCTCAACTTCCAGCGGACGAACGTCTCCCAGCCTGTAAACGTGCAGGAGCGGGTTCCAGTTAGTTCTTCCACCTAACCTCACTCCACCGGTTCCCTCTCATTTCTCCTGCGGTGGGCCGTCAGCGCATGTATGCGAAGTGGCAGTTTTAAGTTTTAAGTTTTAAGTTTTAAGTTTTAAGTTTTAAGTTCTGAGTTTTAGGTTCTAGGCCTTAGGCTTACGACTTAAGACTGAGGGCTCGACGTTCGCGAATTTCTCATTTTCACTTTTCTATTTTCTATTTTCCATATTCAGTTTCCAAAGAATCTTCCTCACCATCCCAAGCAGCACCTCCGCGTCCGCCGCCTCCATCGAAAACCGCCGCAGCATTCGCCGCAGTTTCTCCTCCGCTGTCGCCTCTCCCCGCGTCGCAACATACCCGCTTTTCCGCAGCGCCTCCAGCAGCGCCTCCCCGATCCGCTCCACCGTCTCCATCTCCGCGAAAACCCTGCGCTCTTCCTTCTTCCATGTAGCGCTGGCTTTCAAGCCAGCCCTCTTGGTTTTTCCCCCTCTTCTCAGCGCACTCTGCGGCGTCTCTGCGTCCTCAGCGTTAGTCCGATTTCTTCTCCCCAACTCGTACATCACCACCGCCGCCGCCTGCCCCAGATTCATCGACCGGTGCTCCAACCGCGTCGGTATCCGCATCAACCAGTGGCAATAGCTCAAATCCTCGTTCGACAATCCCCACTTCTCCGACCCGAACAAAACCGCCACCCGCCCCGACTCCATCCGTTTCCCGATCAACCGTGCCCCCTCCTCCAAACCGCGCAAAGGATGCTTCATATCTCGATTCCCCACGGCCGTCGTTCCCACCACCAGCGAACAATCCGCCACCGCCTCCGCCACATTCGCAAACTCCTTCGCCCGTGCCAGCAGTTCCCCCGCGCCCACCGCCGATTTCGCCTCTCTCCAGGCCTTCTCGTAGGGCCGCACCGCGCGCAATTCCATCGCCCCGAAATTGCTCATCGCCCGCGCCACCGCCCCCACATTCAGCGGATTCCGCGTCCCCACCAGCACCACGCACAAATTCTTCATTTCCCCGCTCACGGCTCCCCACTCTAAGCCATCCACGCCACCAACACCACAAGCGCCAACGCTTTTGAGTGCGGGAGCGAGGCTCCCGCTTTTGCGTACTCAGCTGAGCCACCAATCAACGGCCGTAAGCACACCCGTCCTTAAAAGGCGCCGCCAAGCTCCTTAATGGACTCACCTACACAGCTTGTCGATGGATTAAAACCACCCGGCCTTCACCGCACACTGCCGATTCACCCAGCCGCGTTTCCAGTTATGCGCTTGCTGCCATCCGTTCGCCTCTGACTGATTACCGATTACTGATTACTGATAACTTTCTGCCCCTACCGCACCACGCTCTTCGCCACAAACACTCTTTTCATCGGCCGCGCGCCCGCCGCCGGAAACGACATGCTCCAGAAATTGCCTTCTGGGCAGTGCAGCTCGAACGCACCGTGCAATTTCCCGTCCTTGTTCAAGCGCACCGAAACGATCCGGCAGGTGGCCTTCTTGTTGTTGAACTCATTCAATAGCTGAAACTGGTGTCCCACCGGCAGCGGCGCCTCCAGCAGGATCACTCCGCCATGCTGGCTCACGGAAATCGTCCGCGTCGAAAACTTGAATGGCACGTTGCTCTCCGTCGCGCCGGTCGCTTCCATCTGGATGCTGACCACGGCGCGCGCCGTTCTGCGTCGTTCAATGCTCCGGCAGTGCATAATTGCCATGCTGCTTTCCTCCGGCTGTAATTCTGATTCGTGCCCTCAACTACCCGCCGTCGCGCAGGACCCGGAGTCGACACCACGGGTACGAACCACGTTCCATCTGCATGAATTCTAGCGATTCGTCTCACCGATGAGAATAGCGGGCCGGTACCAATTCCACAGCCCGTTTCTAGTACTTTTCTACCAGCACCGTTGCGCCCCTTTCATCTTTTGCACCAGTAGCCCTTTAGTACAGTAGCCTGCCAGTAGCGTCTCTTCTATGCTTTCCCCATGTCCAATCAACCCTTTTGCAAGCCCCTTGGCTTTGCCGCTTTGTTCGGCCTTGTCGCTTTGGCGCTCTCGACCTCCTCCTGCGCCCAATCGGAAGCCTCGCGCCCGGATGACCAGCAGGACGCCGTCATGCAGGCCATCCGTGACTATGGCCGCGGTCACCAATCCCTGCTCACACAGGCCAACCCGCCAAAGCCGGACCAGCTAGATGTTTCCTACAGCGCAAACATCCGAAGCATCTTGTTTCAGGAAGACTTTGCCCAGCTCGAGAAAATCGCCAAGCAAAATCGCGTCGAAAAGGGCCGCCTCATCGGAGGCACGTGGAAAATCGTGGGACTCTACAACGGCACAAGCGCGCCTGGCGGCGAAGGCGTGCCGCCCGATTCGGATTGGCAAAATCTCCTCGCCAAGCTGCAAAAATGGCAGGCCGCGTTTCCCGATTCTTCAACAGCGCACCTTTCCCTCGCCTATTTCTACGTGAATTACGCCTGGAGTGCCCGCGGGATTGGGTTAGCCAACGCGGTTGAAGATGCTCAATGGAAACTCTTCGGTGAGCGCAACGCCCGGGCCAAAAGCATTCTGCTTGAGGCTGCAACTCTTAAAGAGAAAGATCCCTTCTGGTACCAAGTGATGCAGTTAATTGCGCGCAATGAAGGGTGGGACAAGGCCGTCGCGCGCGAATTGTTCGACCAAGCCATCGCGTTCGAACCCGGCTACTACCACTACTATATCGAGCAATCGCGTTTCCTGTTGCCCCAGTGGTATGGCGAGCCCGGCGACATTCAAGCTTTCGCCAATGAAACCCTCCGCCGCGTTCCGGAGCCCGATGGCTCCATGCTCTATTTCTGGATCTTCAGCTCCGAGGTTTGCTATTGCCAGCAGGGAATGGAGGCCCTAACCCAAGCAAATTATCCGAAACTTCGGCAGGGATACGTCAACATCAATAACTTCTACGGCCTCTCGAACCTGAACGCCAACCGCTTCGCTTTCATGGCGGGTGTCAACAAGGATAAGCTTTCAGCCCAAGAGGCGTTCGCTTCGGTGACCAAGATGGACGAGGATATTTGGCAAAGCGAACAGACCTTCGAAGAATTCCGGACCTGGGCCAACGCGCCGTAACCTGATCGCCCGCGCTCTTCTCGCACAATTTTGGCCGCCGTCGCGAACCTCTTCCGTACTCACGAGAGAAGATACGCTCTCTACAATTTGCGGGCTCTCTGCTTCTCGCCCATTTTCCATTTTCGCTTTTCTATTTTCTAAGGATTGACACTCCCCCGCCGGATGTCCTAACTTTTCCGCGTCGCCCCTTATGCCTCCCCCGCAGCATTACGACGCCATTGTCATCGGCTCCGGCCAGGGCGGCAATCCCCTTTGCCAGGCACTTGCTAACTCCGGCCTGCGCACCGCGCTCATCGAAAAAGTTCATGTCGGCGGCACCTGCATCAATGAAGGCTGCACGCCCACCAAGACCATGGTCGCCGGCGGCCGCGTCGCCTATCTCGCCCGCCGGGGCCCAGATTATGGCGTCCACACCGGCGCGCTGCGCATCTCCATGGAACGCGTGCGCAAACGCAAGCGCGACATCGTCAATCTGTTTCGCTCTGGCAACGAGCGCCGCATCGCCCAAGCCAAAAACCTCGATCTCCTTTACGGTGTGGCTTCTTTCACTGGCGCCAAATCCATCGTAGTCCGCACGCAAAAACGCGGGGAACTCCAGTTCACCGCCGACCGCTTCTTTATCAACGCCGGATGCCGCCCCGCTGTCCCCGATATCCCGGGCCTCGCGGAAGTTCCCTTCCTTGACAGCTCCTCGATTATGGAACTCGGCAAAGTTCCTGCACACCTCCTCGTGCTGGGCGGTGGCTACGTGGGCCTGGAATTCGCACAACTCTTTCGCCGGCTCGGCAGCAAAGTCACCGTCATCCAGCACGCCGGCCAACTCCTCAAGGGTGAAGACCAAGATATCGCGGACGAAGTGGCCAAAATTCTCCGGGAAGACGGCCTGCAGATCCATCTCAACTCGAAGGTCGAAATGGTCTCTCGCGCGCGCAATCGCATTTCTGTGAAATTCCGCGTCGCGGAAAAGCCGCGTAAAGTTGAGGGCACGCACCTGCTCGTCGCCACCGGCCGCGTCCCCAATTCCGACACGCTGAATCTTCCCGCTGCCGCGATTTCGACCGACCCCCGCGGCTTCATCCGTGTCAACGAAAAACTCGAAACCTCCGCGAAAGACATCTTCGCGCTCGGCGACATCAAGGGCGGTCCGGCCTTCACGCACATTTCCTATGACGATTTCCGCATCCTGCGTACCAACCTGCTCGAACATAGCGGCGCCACCACCGCCAATCGCCTGGTGCCCTATACGGTCTTCATCGACCCGCAACTTGGCCGCATCGGCCTCTCCGAAACGGAGGCCCGCGCGCAGAACCGCGCCATCCGCGTGGCTAAAATGCCCATGAATTACGTCGCCCGCGCGGTCGAAGCCGACGAATCCCGCGGCTTCCTGAAAGCCATCGTCGACGCCAACACCAACCAGATCCTCGGCGCCGCCATCCTAGGCATCGAAGGCGGCGAAATCATGTCCCAACTTCAAATCGCCATGATGGGCCAGCTCCCCTACACCACGCTGCGCGACGCCACGTTCGCACACCCCACCCTGGCCGAATCTCTAAACAACCTCTTCTCCAAATTCCAGGATTAATCCAGCGGCCCGCAACCGGTCATGGGCCTCTACGGTTTCTGCCGAGTCTGGTCGGTTATCCAGTTCGTTTCCCACGTTTTTCCGCCATCGGTAGAAAATGCCTGCTCGAAGTGCGGCGAATCGGTGTCGACGCCTGCCCACGTGAATCGGGCATAGATCGCTCTGCCCTCATAAACTTGTTGGTTATAGAATTCCCCGCGTCCGTTGATAAATTCCCCGACCATGGGATTTTGCTCCATGACGCCATCGGCTCCGTTGACCCAGTAAATGCTCCATTGATGGGCTTCCGGGTTGTATAGACGTACCGCCATTCCTTGGATCCTTGTGTGCTTGTCCGCGCTTTCGACATTCATTTCTTCCACCTCTGCACGGCCATCCAAGACCTTTCGACAGACCGTGGTTCCGTCGAGCTCCACCCATTCCGTGGAGCCGACTAATCGCCGCTTCAATCGTTTCAGGTGGAATTTCCAAGTGCCTTCGAGGAAATCAAAATCGTGCTGCCCGTCTCGTTTGCCGGAAACTCCCTGTTGAGCACTAACCGTCGCGTTCTGTGCCCGCACCCTTGCAGCTAGGAAAACAAGCAGCGCGCCAATCAAACCAGCAACGAGCATGGAATTCCGTAGTTTCATTAGATGTTCCTCTCGGTTCCAAGCATTTTTCTCTTCTCAGCGTCCTCTGCGCTCTTCCTCTGTGGCCTCTGTGTTAAATCTTTGCTCTTCGCCTTTTCCCAACTCACCAAATCCGCACGCGTTCCGCCGGTGACAGATACAACTTCTCGCCCTCCTTCACCTGGAACGCCGGATACCACGCATCAATGTTCCGCACCGTGTCCGTGCGATATTCCGAAGGCGAATGCGGATCCGTCATCACCTGCTGCCGCAGCGCGCCTTCTCGCGGCTTGTTCGCGCGCGTCTGCCCATACGCCAGGAAAAATTGCTGATCGCCGTTGAAGCCCGCCTGCTCGGGCGGCGTTTTCCCCGCTAGAGCCGCGTGATACGCGTCGTACGACGCGGCAATCCCCGCCACGTCCGCGATATTTTCGGCCAGCGTCTGTTTGCCATTCACCGCAATGTCCGGAAACGGCTTGTAGGTGTCGTACTGATCGGCCAGCTTCTGCGTTGAAGCCTCAAAATGCGCCAGATCCGCAGGCGTCCACCAGTTCCGCACTCTGCCCTTGGAGTCGAACGCCGCGCCCTCGGTATCAAATGTGTGGCTCACCTCATGCCCGATCACCGAGCCGATCGCGCCGTAATTAAACGCGTCGGACGCCTTCGCGTCGAAAAACGGCGGCTCCAAAATGGCCGCGGGAAAACTGAGCGCGTTCTGCAGTGGCAGATTCACCGCGTTCACCGTCTGCGGCGTCATTGTCCATTGCTCGCGATCCACCGGCTTGCCCAGGCGGGCCACTTCACGGCGATACACATACGAACTTCCGCGCGAAAGATTGCCGAAAATATCGTCGGCTTTAACCTCGTACTTGGCATAGTCCTCCCAATGTTCCGTGTACCCGATGCCGACGTACAGCGTTTTCAGCTTCTCCTTTGCCTCTACCTTCGTCGCGGGATCCATCCACGTCAGGGCGTCAATCCGCTTGCGGAACGCCTCCTCGATGTTCGCCACCATTTTTTCCACGCGGGCTTTCGATTCTGGCGGGAAATATTCCTTCGCGTACATCTGCCCCACCGCGTCCCCCAGCCACAGGTTCACTGTCGCCACCGCGCGGGCCCACCTCGGACGCTGCTCGGTCGTACCCTGCAGCGCCTTGCCGAAAAACGCAAACTTCTCGTCCGCAATGGCCTTCGGCAACACGGCGCCGTAAGCTTCGATCATGTGATAGGCCAGCAGGTCTTTCCAGGTGTCGAGAGGCTCCGAAGCCACCAGCGCCGATTCGCCCACGAACGCGCCCGGCTGCCACACGATGAAGCTCTCCTGCTTCTCCAGCCCAGCGCCGCGGAAATACTCATCCCAATCGAGCCCCGGCGCCTTCACCGCAAACTCCGTCCGCTTCCACGGATTGTTGGCGTCGTGTACGTTTTCGTTCTCCGCCAGTGTCCGATGCTTCTCCGCGATCGCGTGCTCCAGCGCCACGATTTTGGCCGCGCGCGCTTCCGGATCCGAAAATCCCGCCAGCTTCAGCATGGCCGCAACGTGCGCCTCATACGCCGTGCGCAGATTCTTCATCCGCTCGCTCTGCCCGATGTAGTATTCGCGGTCCGGCAATTGCAAACCGCCCTGCATCAGGTAGGCCGCATAGTGCTCTGAATCGCTGAAGCCCGGCGCCACCCACAGCCCAAAGAGATTCGCGGTGTGAAAATTCGTGTTGTTCAGCGCGTCCACATCGGCGCGCAAAGTCTGCCCCATCGCATACGCCAGCACTTTCTTGTCCTTGATCGCCGCAATCTCCTGCAAGTGCGGCTGCAATGGCGCCAACCCCTTCGCCTCGATCCCCGCCTCATCCATGAACGATTTGTAGAAGTCCGCAATCTTCCGCGTGTTCGTCCCCGCGGCCGCATTCGCCGCCACCGCTTCGTCAATCAAGCCCCGCACCCGTTGACTGCTCTTGTCCACCAGCGTCGCGAACACGCTGACGCTTGGCCGGTCCGCGGGAATCTCCGTCCTTTTCAGCCACGCCCCATTGCAATACCGAAAAAAATCGTCTCCAGGCTTCACCGCCGGATCCATGTTCCCAACCACAACGCCGTGCGAATCCTCCGCCGCCCGCTGTCCCCGCGCGGCCTGCCAGCCCATCGCCAGCGCGCACCCAGTCGCCGCCAGCCACACGCCAGCCTTCACCATCCGCACGTGCTTCCGCGAAATTCTCATTTGCCCCTCTTCCTGTCTTGTCTGGATTGACCCAAATGTGCGCGACCACCCATCCATTTCCTCTTAAACGCCAAAACCTCAAAAAGGGTAGCACGCCCCGGGATTACAGGCGACTGACCCTACAAGGAAGCCCTCCTGGTCCCGAGGTGCCACGAAGTTGGCTGATCTAACCCACAACTTAAGTGGCGCCACAATATCGCGCACCCAATACCAGTACTCTTGAAAGTAATATTCCCAGTAGTTGATTTTTGGCTGGAGCGTGACCCCGATTTGCATTAGAGTCTTGGCGTCCCCTGTCGCGAGGGGGAACACATGACTTCCACCAGTTTCCAGCCGCCTATACGGAAGTCACTCACACTCAGCCTTACCTGGCTGTTTACTACGGTTCTGTTCGCAGTCACTGTGGAAAATATCTGGCTCGATCCCTGGCTGCGGAGCCGCTTCCCGGATTTTCCTTCGCTAGCGCCCCAACCTCCCAGCGCCTTTTGGATCATCACGTTTGCCGTGATTGGCATCGTCTGCGTGGTGCTGATGGTCGGCCAGGTCTTGCTGATGAGGCGCGCCGGCGTTTCGCGCAAGTCCAAAATTGTCGCCGGGCTTTCCGTGGTCGTTTCCTTGCTGCTCTCGGTAGCCTGGTTCCTCGTCACCAGCGGCATCACTTCCGCTCCCCGCTAATCCAAAGTTCAGAGCCTGCCCCGACGAAGGAAGGGTGGCCAAGCAGTCGCATGTGGACGCATGTAGTAGCCGGTCTTAAGACCGGCCACTACATCTGCTAAAGCTTCCCCAGAAACCGCAATCGCCCGGTGAATGCCCGGCCCTGGCCGCCGGAAAAATTCAGGAACGCGGGCGTGACGCCGACGGCGTCAATGTTGTTCACCACGACAGTTGGATTCTGGCGGTCGGCGATGTTAATCACCGAACCGCGGATGGCAAAAAGATATTTGCCGAAGCGGAATTTCTTTTCGAGGCTGATGTTCAGGCTGGCGTAATCGGGAAAACGCAAACTGTTCGGCGCACCGATCAGGAACTGCTGCTGGTTCACCACGCTGAAGGGATATCCAGTGCGGTATTCAAAAAAGTACGCGAAATCGATGCCCCAGAACGGTGTCGGCACCGTGCCCCAGGAGATTGCGCGGTTCGGGGCGTCCCATGCAAGCGGCGCGCCCTGCTGCGGCGCAAAGTAGAGCAACCCGAGAATCGGATCGAGCGCTTGATCGGTGTTGGCCCGCGAGCGCGTGTAGCTGCCGAAGAGCACCGCGCCCTTTTCAAATGTATGGCGCGCGGAAATCGTCGCGCCGCGATATTTGTCGCGCCGCGTGGATTGCAGCAAAAACGTACCGCCGATCTGCCCGGGGTTCGATGTCTCGAATGCGAGTTCGCGGTGGCCATTGCGCGCCAGGAGTTCCACGGACAGGATCGTCTTTTTCCAGATGCGCTCCTGCCAACCGGCGCTGGTGATATCGAAAAACGGTTGCTGCAAACCCTGCGCCGGCAGCACGAATGTGCTGGCGGTGGGGCCCGCGATCGCGGCGCCCGTTGCGGGATTGTAAAGCGTATCCACCTGCCGCTGATCCTGCGTCTGAGCGAGAACGGAAAGATTCAACGGGATGTTGTAAATCCCCCAGCCGATGGAGAATTTTCCGCGACCGTCGGCGAACGGAAGGTAATTCACGGCGGCGCGCGGCTGCACCAGTGTCTGGTGGACAAACTGATCCCAGTCGCCCCGAAGGCCCAACTGCGCCACCCAGTGGGAACTCAAGCTCCAATTGTCTTGCACGAAAGCGCCCGCCAGCGTGTTGTCCACATCGACGACCGCGTTTCCGGCAAAGGTCGTGAGCCGCACCAGTTGATTCGCTGCGTTGAACGCCTGGATTTCGCCGCGCTGGCTCGATTGATCCAGCGTCACCACCGATAGATTGGAGCCGGCGGAAAACGTGTGCAGGCCGTGCCAGTGGCCGCCGGGCCGGATGGCATCGGCGAAAAACTGGGTTCGTTTGCTCAGCTGATCCGTGCGCTGAAAGAAATTCCCCCCCGCGCCATTGACGGACAGCAGGTAAGGCATGCTTCCCTGGGGATCGAAATCGCGATTGGTGCGGTCTTCGGCGAAGCCCACTTCAAACAGCGTGTGGTTCCACCAGAGCTGATTTTTTATCGAGGCGAAGATCCTGTTGCTGGCCACGTCCAGCGTGGTTGATTGCGGGTTCAGCGAATCGAGTCCGACGTTCGTGTCGCTTTCGTTGTTGTAGAGCACGGTGAAGTGCAGGCTGTCGTTCGGCGCCACGCGCCACAACAAGCGCGAAAAAGAATCGCCGCTCCACTGCTCGCTGATATCGGTGCCCGTGGTGATGTCGCGTTGGACGTCCAGTGTGTGGTCCACGCTGAACGATTGCAGGAACCATAGCTTCCCGGCCACCAACGGCCCGGAAAGCGTGATGCGCGGATAATAGTTTCCCAGGCGCACACCCTCCTGTACGTTGATTCCGGGGATAAAATCCGTTGCGTTGAAGCGCCAGTGGTCGTCGCCTTCCGGCGTTTCGAACTTGAGGATCGCCGCTCCGGGGTGGGCATACTCCGCGCCGAAACGCCCGGTTTCCACTTCGGCGGTGCGCAACGCATCCACGATGAGGGGAATCGTCAGTGCGCCGCTGACCGGGTCGCCGACCTCGAAACCGTCCATCAAGTACTGCGACTGTGTGGCGCGCGCGCCGGCAATGTGCAGCAGTGCCTGATTGTCGCGCACCACCTGCGGCAGGGCGACCAGGCTCTGCTGGTAATCATGGGAGCTGGGAACGGGAATGTAGAAAAATTCGGTGGAGGTGAGTGTGGCGGATTGCGGCGTCTCGGTGGGTTCGATGCGATTGGGGTCCGCCACCACGTCCACTTTTTCGCGCACTTCCTGAATGTGATTCAGGGTGAAGGAAAATTCGGTGGCGCCGGGGGCGAGTTGAATGGTCTGCCCCTGCAAAACGAAGAAGGCCACCTTCTCCATCCGCACGGAATATTCGCCCGGCGGGAGCTTTGGGATGGAAAAATAGCCGGCGTCGTCGGTGAGCGCGGAGATTTTCGCTTTCCCCAAACCTTCAAGTTTTACTTGAACCTCTGCGACGGGCAGTCCGTCCTCGTCCACCACCCGCCCTCGGAGGGTAAGCGGAGTGTCAGCAGCAACAAAACTCCCGACGAGCAGTAGCGCCATCGTTGCAGCCGCGACTCGCAGACCATTGAACACGGAGAGACCCTTTTGAGTGCGTCCCGACCGGGTCGGGACGCCTTTGCGGTTTGAAGCGCGCCACCAATTTAACACTTGGCTTACAAATATAAACCGTAAAAGCGGGAGCTCCGCTCCCGCACTCAAAGGTGTTATTTGCGTTTGCTTTTCGCGGCCTTCTTCTCTTCCACAACCGCCTGGGCCGCCGCCAATCGCGCGATGGGCACGCGGAACGGCGATGCGCTGACGTAGTCCATGCCGACCTGATGGCAGAACTTCACGCTTTCCGCGTCGCCGCCGTGCTCGCCGCAGATTCCAATCTTCAAATTTGGACGCGTTTTGCGGCCTTTTTCGATGCCCATGCGAACCATCATGCCCACGCCCTTGATATCGAGCGTCTGGAACGGATCGCCGGGGAAAATGCCGGCCTTCTTTTCGTCCACGTAGTCGGGGAGGAAGCGTCCCGCGTCGTCGCGCGAGAGCCCCATCACGGTTTGCGTCAGGTCGTTGGTGCCGAAGCTGAAGAACTCGGCGACCTCGGCGATTTCATCAGCGAGCAAAACGGCGCGCGGCAGCTCAACCATGGTGCCGACCGTGTACGGGATCTTCACACCGGCGCCTTTGATGAGGCCGTCGGCAACTTTGCGCGTGGCCTGTTCGAGAATCCACATCTCTTTTTTGTCGAGAGTGAGCGGAATCATGATCTCAGGTATTACTTTAACCTTTTGTTTCACGCATTCGATGGCCGCTTCGATGATGGCGCGCACCTGCATCTCCAGAATTTCGGGATAGGTGATCGCCAGACGGCAGCCTCGATGGCCGAGCATGGGGTTGGCTTCGTGCAATTGCGCCACGCGGCGCGCCACGGTCTCCACGGGAATGCCCAGGTCGCGGGCAAGCTCCGCCTGCTTCTCCGGCTCATGCGGCACGAACTCGTGCAGCGGCGGATCGATCAGGCGAATCGTGACCGGCATGCCGTCCATAGCCTTGAAGATGCCGATGAAGTCGCGCCGCTGGAACGGCAGCAACTTGTCGAGCGCCTTCACGCGGGCTTCACGGTTGTCCGCGAGGATCATTTCCTGAATCGCGCGTTGCCGCTCGACTCCCTTCTCCGGGAATTCGAAGTCGGTGAAGAACATGTGTTCGGTGCGCGTCAGGCCGATGCCTTCGGCGCCGAATTCGACGGCCTTGCGCGCATCCTGCGGCGTATCCGCGTTGGTGCGCACGCCGATTTTGCGGATGCCGTCGGCCCACTTCATAACCGTTTCATAGGCCTTCGGGAATTCCGGCGTCACCAGCGGCAGTTTGTCGGCGTAAACAACGCCTTCGCTGCCGTCCAGCGTCAGCCATTCGCCTTCTTTCACGACCTTGCCGCTCTTGCCGTCGGTCATTTTTTTGGTTTTGTAGTCGATGTCCAGGGTCTCCGCGCCGACGATGCAGCACTTGCCCCAACCGCGCGCTACCACGGCGGCGTGGGAAGTCTTGCCACCGGTTGCGGTGAGGATGCCCTGAGCCACGGCCATGCCGCCGACGTCTTCCGGGCTGGTTTCGCGGCGGACGAGAATCACCTTCTCGCCCTTCGCGGCCCACTCTTCGGCTTCGTTCGCGGAGAAGCAGACCTTGCCGACTGCGGCTCCGGGCACGGCGTCAATACCGTGCGCCACGATTTTGCCGCTGAGGGTCTTCTTGTCCACCTTGGAATCGATCACCGGATAGAAGAGCCGGTCGATGTCTTCCGGCTTGATGCGCAGAATCGCTTCTTCTTTTGTGATGAGCTTCTCGTTGGCCATGTCCATGGCGATTTTGAAAGCCGCGGAAGGCGTGCGCTTGCCGGTGCGCGTCTGCAACATGTAGAGCTTGCCCTCTTCGATGGTGAACTCCATGTCCTGCATGTCTTTGTAGTGACCTTCAAGTTTTACTCGAACCTTTTCGAGTTGCGCGTAAGCCTTGGGCATGATCTTTTGTAGCTCGGCAAGGCGCACTGGAGTACGGATTCCAGCTACAACGTCTTCACCTTGCGCGTTGGTGAGGTAGTCGCCGTAGAAAACTTTCTCGCCAGAGCTTGGGTCGCGCGTGAAACAGACGCCCGTGCCGGAGTTGTCGCCCGTGTTGCCGAAGACCATCTGCACGACGTTGACGGCGGTGCCGAGGAGTCCGGTGATTTTTTCCACGCGGCGGTAAGTGACAGCCTTCTCCGCCATCCAGGAACCGAACACGGCGCCGATTGCGCCCCAGAGTTGCTCCATCGGATCGTCGGGGAACGCGTGGCCCGCCTTTTCCTTGAAGTATTGTTTGTACTCGGCGACAAGTTCCTTCCATCCGCTCGCGGGAACCGCAGTGTCGTCCTTCACGCCGAGGCGTTGCTTCATCGCGCGCAGGCGGTGTTCGAGGTCTTCTTTCGACAAGCCCATAACGACGGTTGAATACATCTGCACGAAGCGGCGATAGCCATCGTAAGCGAAGCGTTCGTTGCCCGTGGCGCCAGCGAGGCCCGCGACAGATTTGTCGTTAAGTCCAAGGTTGAGAATCGTTTCCATCATGCCGGGCATGGAGCGCGCGGAGCCCGAGCGCACGCTGACGAGCAGCGGGCTTTTCGGATCGCCCAATTTCTTGCCGGTGACTTTCTCGAGCTTCTTGACGTTGTCGATGACCTGTTTCTTCAGCTCGCTCGGATATTTCTTGCCGTTCTTGTAGAAGTAGTCGCAGGTTTCCGTGGAGATGGTGAAACCCGCGGGAACGGGAAGGCCGATGCGCGTCATCTCCGCGAGTCCCGCGCCCTTGCCGCCCAGGAGATCCCGCCATTCACCGTCGCCCTCTGATTTGCCTGCACCAAAAAAATAGACCCACTTTTTCACTTTAAGCCTCACTTGAGTTTGCTTGCATGTACTGGCGAGTGAGGCGGCACCCGATTGGGATTGGAGCGCTGCGTTCAGTTCGCCGGAAGAAAATTTTGGTGGCGGCGGGGTTCCGCCGGCCACAGTCCGCGTAGGGGCGGCTTTATGCCGCCTTCCGTCGGTTCATCAAACTCTCCATTCAAAGAGAGGCGGGCTACCCCCCCCTACATTCCCCAAAAATGTCGGCGCGCCGACATTTAAAGTAATACTTGAAGGTTTTACTTTTGAGTGCGGAGGCGAAGCCTCCGCTTTTGCGGCGGCGGCCCGGACTCTAAAATCTAATTTGTCTCCGCTCCCTACACCTCAAAAGCGACAGCTTCGCTGCCGCACTCAAAAGGTCTTAGACTTCGCCGCCGAGTTCGGAGAAGTCGGCGATAGTGGTGAACTCGCGGAGGATTTCCGCGAGCATGGCGAGGCGGTTCTTGCGGACCGCTTCGTCTTCGGCCATCACCATCACTTCTTCGAAGAAACCATCCACCGCTTTGCGGAGGCCGGCGATCTCTTCGAGCGCTTCCTGATACTTCCCCATCCGCTTGTCTACGACCACGCTTGCCGCGGCTTTACGTACAGCCGCGTACAGGCTCCGCTCGGCGTCCTTCTCGAAGAGTTGCGTATTGACGGGCTGCACGTCCCCCGGAGGGAGGTTCGCCTTCTCCAAGATTTTGCGAATCCGCTTAAAGGAGACGGCCAGAGGTTCGAAGTTGCGTGTCTTGCGGATGGCCTTCAGCGCCTTCAGGCGCTTCTCCACGTCCACCAGATCGTCAGAGCCGGCGCGGAAAACCGCGCTGACTTCATCGTAGGCATAGCCGGACTTTTCCTTCAGGACAAACTTGGCGCGATCGAGAAGGAAGTCGAGCACCTGCTGCTCTTGTGCGGGCGTAACCGTCTTCTTTGGCGGGTTGGTGAGCAACGCTTTCGACGCAGAGCCCACAGCCAGCGAGAGCGACACCGGGAGTTTCTGGTCAAGAATGATTTTCACGATGCCAAGCGCCGCGCGTCGCAGGGCGTAGGGGTCACTTGAGCCCGTGGGGATTACGCCGACGATGAAGCAGCCGACGACCGAATCGAGTTTGTCGGCGAGCGCCACAGCGCAGCCGGTGAGATTGCGCGGGATGGGATCGTCGAGACCCACGGGGCGATAGTGATCGTAGACCGCATCCGCGACAGTTTCGGGTTCGCCCTGCGCACGGGCATAGAGGCCCCCTACAACGCCTTGAAGTTCCGTGAACTCGCGCACCATTTCCGTGGCCAGGTCGCACTTGGCGAGTTCCGCGGCGCGGTCGGCATCGGCGACGTGCGCCTGCATCATGCCGAGGTTGTACCACTGCTCGGCGAGCCAGCGGGCGATGGCGCGCATGCGCTCGACCTTGGCGTGATAGCTGCCGAGGCGCGATTCGTAAGTGATCTTATCGAGCTTCGGCAGGATGTCGGCAAGGCGCACCTTTTGGTCGGACTCCCAGAAGAAGCGGGCGTCGGCGAAGCGGGCGCGCAGGACGCGTTCGTGGCCGGCGCGAACGAGGCCTTGCGAGTCCTTGGCGAGATTGATGACCGCAAGGAAATGCGGCGCCAACTCTCCGCTGCGCTTTTCGAC
>Ga0210400_10000347_pt1 | contig 53124 bp, 46 predicted proteins | sample IncBWH26MmetaG_FD_155456 | JGI IMG/M metagenome (GOLD analysis project Ga0210400, IMG submission 155456) | Forest soil microbial communities from Barre Woods Harvard Forest LTER site, Petersham, Massachusetts, United States - Inc-BW-H-26-M | ecosystem: Environmental > Terrestrial > Soil >...
TGCACAGCCTGCGATTATTTATTACCTGATAATATGGGTGATCCTTCCATTTTTGACCTTTATTCTGAAAAACTATTCACTAATTTATAATGGCCATTATTATCCCGCATAGATTTCTTGGTAGACTTACCTCAACAGAAGGATATGGGGAAATTAATACCATTATTATAGGTACATTTAATCCAGGTCACCCTGTCATCAGTAAACTCAATGCAACTGAATTAAAACAATTCAGAGAAATCCGGATTTCAAAGGATTGATGCGGTTAAGAATTTTTATGATCGGCCTCAGAACAGGTTTTGGAAAATAATGGACGTACTTAATGACCCTACTTTTTATGGAAAAGACGTAAAAAAAAAGAATCTTATTGGGTTAAAATATTACTCAAAGATGGAAAGAGCTGAGGTTTTTTCAAGGCAAAATTCATTCCTGAAAGAAAGGGGCGTTCTTATTACTGATATTGTAAAGGCCATTAAACCTGCCAGCTTTGAAAACATTTATAGAAATTTTCCGGATACAACAATTGAACGATCTTTTCCAGAGTGGAACACAGATAACATTATTAGAGTTATTCAAACAGTTAATCCAAAAAACATAATTATCAACTTTAATACGGAGAACAAATCTACTCCCTCCATTTGCAATGAAATAACCAAGATCACAAAACGGTTTCCAAGAAAGATTGTTTCAAGTTTAAAATCTACATCAGGAGCTGCCGGTCACACCTATAGCGAACTTATTGAAAACTGGAAGTTATATTTTGTCTAACTCTTTCGGCTAATAGAAGAAGAAGTAAAGCCAGGCAATCACATTTTGTGTAAGCACGCAATGGGCAAAACATTGTCTATATTGCGAAATTAACTTAGGCTAAGGACAATACCATGTAACTCGCTCCACCACTTAATTGTTAAAAGCGACCAGTTACAAAGTCAATTTTTTATCTACATGACAGTTGACTACATTTGATAAGCTATAAAACAACTGATCATGAAAAAATTTTTACTAATTATTTTATTTGCTTGCATCAATCAAACATATGGACAGCTATGTTTTAGTTCTGCGACAAATTATGTTGTGGACAGTTTTCCGCAATCAGTAGTAAGTGTTGACCTTAATAATGATGGGATACTTGATTTAGCAACTGCAAATTATCACAACACAAAAACAGTTTCTACATTATTAGGTAATGGAAATGGGGCTTTCAGTTCTCTTGCAAGTTTCACTGGCGGGACAACCCCTCGTTCAATTACAGCCACAGATATTAACAGCGATGGAAAGGCCGACGTAGTTGTAGCAAATAATACAAATCAGGGTATATCAGTTTTTTATGGAAATGGCACAGGAGGATTTAGTTCACATGTAAATATTCCAACGGGCAATTCTCCAACCTGGGTTACAAATGCAGACTTCAATAAAGATGGTAAACAAGATTTAGCTGTCACCAACTATTATACAAACGAATTCTATATATTACTTGGCACTGGGTCCGGAGGGTTTAGTGGGCCTGTTACTTATACTTCAAGTGCATTTCCCGAATCCATTATTTGTATTGATTTTAATTCAGACTCCAATCTTGATTTAGCTGTAACCAATATAGGCAGTAGTTCAATATCAATTTTCTTAGGTGATGGCGCTGGGAATTTTACATATCTCAATTATTTTTATACTGGCGGCACAATGACTTATCCTTATATGGCTATTAGTGCAGATTTTAATTCGGACGGTAAAGCCGATTTAGCAACTGCTAATGATTTTAATAATAGCTTTTCCAATAATATGACAGTTTTTTTAGGGAATGGAAACGGCACTTTTGGCGCAGCAACTAATTATTCAGCAGACACTGGCGCAGTATCTTTAACAAGTGCAGACTTTGATTTAGATGGCAAGCTTGACATTGCTGTTGCAAACATGAATTCAAATAATGTTTCTATTTTTTTAGGCGACGGCATGGGTAGTTTTGCGACACCAATTAATTTTAGCGTTGATAAAAGTCCAGCAACGGTAATAAGCGCAGACTTCAATGGAGATGGCAAACCAGACTTAGCAACAGCAAACCTAAGTTCAAAGAACGTTTCCATTTTATTAAACTGTAGTGTTATGGGCATTGCCAATTTTAATACCGAACAAAAAGTTTCCATTTATCCAAATCCAACAAGCGACCAGTTCTCCATTGAAGCTAACACAACTGACAAACTAACCGTGAACTTGTATGACATAAACGGCAGACACGTGTTTAATGCAAGCGTTAAGGACAAACAAAATATTAATGTTACAAGTTTAAATGAAGGCGTTTATACATTGACAATTAAAACGGCAGACCGCGTAATAAATAAAAAAGTAATTATACTCCGTTGATCGTAAAAATCAACAAAAAATTTGCTTTTTTTGAATTTTACCATATTTTTACTAAATCATTTTAAATACTTTCCCATGAAAAAACTATTTTACTACTTCATTGCTGGGGTTATTTTTTCCTTCAGTTCTAAGGCACAGACGCCAATTATTAATACAATTGCAGGTACTCCCGGTGTTGCGGGCTATAGCGGGGACAATGGTGCCGCAACTTTAGCAACTTTAAATTTTCCAACTAAGGTTGCAAGTGACGCTTTGGGCAATATTTATTTTGCCGATAACGCAAATAATGCTATCCGAAAAGTTGCAACAACCGGTATAATAACAACCATTGCCGGAAATGGAACAGCAGGATATTCAGGAGAAGGTGGACTTGCAACATCAGCGGTTATAAATACCCCTTGGGGTGTAGCTGTTCATAATGGAGACATTTATTTTTGCGACCAAGGCAATCAGATAATACGAAAAATAGATGGAGGTACAGGAATTATTTCACTCGTCGCAGGTACACCGGGCGTATCTGGATATAGTGGTGATAGCGGTCTTGCAACAAGCGCAACATTGAATTCACCAACGGGATTAGCGGTTGATAATGCCGGAAACATATACATAACTGATGATTATAACAACAGAGTTCGTAAAGTAAATACTTCTGGCATTATCACAACCTTTGCAGGAATTGGTGTTGGAGGTTTTAGTGGAGATAATGGCCCAGCTTATTCGGCACAAATTTCCTTTCCGGCTGGAATTTCGGCAGATGTTAATGGAAATATTTACATATCTGACAATAATAATCAGCGAATACGCAAAATAAATACTTCTGGAATTATTACGACAGTTGCAGGTAATGGTACTGCCGGATATAATGGTGACGGAATTCCAGCAACTACCGCTTATCTAAATAGTCCATGGGATGCAGTGGCTGACGCAGCAGGTAATATTTATATTGCTGATTTTTTTAATTGTCGTGTAAGAAAAGTAGATGTTAATACAGGACTTATTAGTACATACGCCGGTAGTTCTTGCGGATATGGCGGGGATGGCGGGCCAGCTACTTCTGCGCACATGAATGCACCGACCGGGCTTTGCTTGAAAAGCAATGGTGACTTAATTATTATCGACGCTTATAGTAATATAATACGAAAAGTATATTCGACTACCCCTTCAAGTGAACCTTCTTCTATAATCCCAATAGTGGGTGCGGGGCCTGACAGGTATCTATTCCCAGGCCGAACCATACAGATGGATCCAGAGTCAGGGGATATTAGTTATTTATGGTCTCCATCTATCGGGTTAAGTGATTCTACTATCCGCAACCCATATGTTACAATTTCAGACACAATAGTTTACGTATTGCGAATGGAGCGAAGCGCTGGAGTATTCTCCTATGACACGGTCGTGGTTAGAGCAATAAATCCAACATCCGTTTCCAGTCAAGCCAGTTGCAACAATTGGGTAGATAATTATGACATGGAAAGTGGTGCGTGCGTGGGCACTGCTTACGGTTATTTACCGACTTCTTGGAATGATGCGGGCGGAACTTGTGATTTATTAACTGCGTGTGCAAATGGCCCTCTAACTTCGGTTCCTCAGAATACTTTTGGATACCAAAATTCAGCAGCGGGCCCCAGCAACTATGCCGGAATGTGGATTTGGTACAATGGGACAAATTACGCTGAATATCTTCAGCAACAGCTCCCCTGTCCATTAGTCTCGCTACAGCGCTATGCCCTATCATTTAAAGCAAGTTGGGCTTGGAATAGCAATTTTGCGTGCGGCGACATCGGGATGTACGTGAGTACAAGTCCGGTCAATGGTGGAGGAGCGTTTATTAATAATGTTGTACCACAAGTCAGTGGTACAATCGGACAAAATTCAGGTTGGATTCAAATTCCATCTACTCCAGTGATTATTACTGGAACCGGTGAACAATATGTTACAATAGGAAATTTCACAAGTTATCCCGCCACCTGTACCCGGCTTCAAAATAATGTTGATCCTTATGCTACTGGTCATCCTCCACTTGACGGCACTTATAATTATGTGGATGATGTTCAGATAAATCCTGTCCCACCGGACATAATTGCAACTCAAACGGTAATGTGTTCAAACAGTGTTTCAACTGTAACACTTTCAGCGGGAGGCTCTCCCGGAAACTTATGTTCTTGGTCAGGTCCGGGAACAATTGTGCTTGACCCTTCTAATCACGCAATAGCTTATGTAACGCCGCCAAATTCTCCGGGTACTTATATATATACAGTTTCAGTTAATCTTGGTTTAAAATGCAATTTATGTGGGACATTAACTCAAACAATTGCAATTACTGTATTGCAATCAATTGCCGGCCCACCTTTAACCGTTACAAATAATTCTCCGATTTGCCTTGACCCGAATAATCCGCCAACAGTAGGAACAATGACAGTAACTGGTGGCACCTCACCTTATATCTGGAGTCCGCATGTTTTTTCAAACAACCCTTCATACTCTCATGTTCACGTCAATTATACTGCCCCCGGAACGTATGTTTATACAGTTTCAACAAATAATTGTCAAGGAATAGGAACGACAACAATTGTTGTTAATCCTCCTCCAAGTTTTACAATTACGCCTGCCACATATACTTATTGCACCGGACAATCTACACCTTCAGTAACTTTAACCGCAACCGATCCTTCTTTGTCATACACTTGGACGCCGACAACAGGTTTATCGTCACCGACTTCAAATACTATAAGTGTAGTAGCACAACCGGCAAACACAACCATTTACACAGCGACCGGAACGGATGCGAACGGCTGTACTAATATTGCAACAGCAACAGTAAATGTTAGTCCCGCTCCTGTTATTACCGCAACATTAGTAAACAATAATCTATGCGCCGGTTCAACTGCAACAATTAATGTATCGGATGGCGGACAAGGCGGAACGTATACAATAATTCCAAGCATCCCGACTCCTACCTATAATATTAATAGCTCCGGCAGCGGAGCGATATATGTTCAGGTTTTCGCCAATACAACGTATACCATTACAGTAACAACTGCTGGGGGATGTATTGGGAAAAAGACGGTAATAATTACTGCTCAGCCTCTGCCTGTTGTTACTTTAAGTGCAAATCCGAATCCGATTTGTCCGGGCGCACCAGTTTCGTTGCACGCAACGGGTGGAGCAAACAATTTTTCATATACCTGGAGTACAAATACAGGTTCATCTTCTACTCACGCCAATATAAATATAAATCCGGGGCCAACGGTTCAAACAACATATTCTGTTTTAGCTCAGGGTAGCAATGGATGTTTTAATGGTGCAGCAGTCACTGTAACAATTACGCCACCGCCAAATATTACCGTAAATAACCCAACCATATGCCCTCACACAACAGCAATTCTTACAGCAAACGGAGCAAATACTTATACGTGGGTGCCGGGCGCAGGTAATCCTAATTCCAATCCGCACACAACGGTAATATATCCTAATCCCGGTACCTATACAGTTCACGTTACAGGTACGGATACAGGTACGGGTTGTAAGGGTACGGCAACTTCTACAATCACTGTTTCGCCGCCAACTCCGGTTTCAATAACATTTACCCCTCAAACTACCAACGCTTGTAACGCTTCTCCTTTACCTCCGGGAAATAATACAATTTGTCAGGGAAGTAGTGCGATTTTAACAGCGAATGCTGCCGGTGCAACTTCTTATAACTGGACTCCGGGAAATCTCAGCGGGCCAACTGTTACCGTAACTCCGAACGTTAATACAGTTTACACTGTTACCGCCACCGGAGCGAATTGCCCCGGCACAGGAACAGTTGCGGTAACAGTTTCAACTTGCCCGTGCAGCGGAATTCCTTTACCAATTGGAGGAAATATCACAGGCCCGTATGCTGCTAATAGTAATGTCATCATTACTTCAGGGTTCACTTTGACTCTGACTAATGCAGATGTGCTTTTCGGAACAGGAGTTTCTTTAACTGTAAATAACGGGGCCGCTTTAAATATTATTAATTCGCATCTGCACGCTTGCAGCAATATGTGGCAGGGAATTATTGTTAAACCCGGTGGAGTTGTAACGATGTCTAATACAGCGGGAAGCAATAACCTGATTGAAGACGCTGTTATTGCCATTGACGATAATAACAATGGCAATCCGCATTCCGGCGCTTTAAGTTCTAAGATTCGTATCAGTGGAACCGTTTTTAATTGCAACCGAACAGGTATAAGAAAAGGTTTTTATCAAAATATAAATCCTACCAAATACACAAATACTTATTTTGAAATAAAAGATGCGGTATTAACTTGTCGCTGCGGAATTACAACAAGTACCACTGGATTTTTAAATACATTGATTCCGAGCGGTGCCACCCCTTTGCCAACAATAAATTCTTTCTATCAGGTTGCAACCTTGCCTATTGCATTTCTAAAATCACCTTATTTAGGCCAGCCTGCTTATGAAGGAATACAATTCAATGAAAGTGGCGATATAACTTCTACGACTCCCAATACTACGGCTTATGGGGTTGGTACTATCGCTCCCGGATTTGTTTTGTTTGATAATTTGGTTTATGGTATCAATGCGAAAAATTCTAACTTTTTAGTAACTGATTGCGCTTTTCAACTTCCGCAAAGACTTGGATTTGGAAATACGGGTGGATTCGGAATAAATGCAACAAATACCAACCCTACCTGGCACAACGGAATTTATGCAAACAATAATACATTCATTGAAATGTCAAGAGGCATTCACAACATAAATTATTATGATTTTAATTTAAATGTAAATACATTTTACAGTAAACAGATAGCCCCTAATCCCAGTGGATTCGGCCTTACCGTTAATCCCGCCGGAGATTACGGAGTGTATGTGAAAACTCCGCGATATACTCAGGGTCAAATAAAAGGTAATAATTTCTATAACATTAATAACTGTATAGATGTAGTTATTGATGCAAATTCATTGTATGAACCGGGAGGAAATAATCAGGATGTAGGGCCGATGTTTATAAGTGGTAACTTCCATGACAGGCAGTATCCGAATGATGCAATTGCAACAACTTATATCGGTAATGCCATTGTTGTGGACAATGTTTTAATGTCGCCAACTACAGGGCCGGTTTTAGGGCAGACTACAAGGATTCAAATTTTTCTGAATAATATTGCGAATGCTTATCGTGGAATTTTGGTGAGGAATCATAAATATCAGGAAATTCGCAATGAAATAAACACAATAACCATGATGCCGGAACCAAATGACGCCTTTGCGAATGTTACAACCCAATATGGAATAAAACATGACCATGTAACCTACGGACTAAATCCTCTTGGTGTTGGCGATGATATTCATAAAAATGTTATTACTGGTTTTACAACATCCGCTCAATATTCTAATCGTGCTTTATTTGAACCAAAAAAAGGCATTTGGTGTAGCCTTTCCGGTAACCATTATGTTACCTGCAATAGCGTAACCAATGCAGGGCGTGGTATTGAGTTTAGTGGTTTGAATCCTGCCATTGTATGGCGACTTAATAGCATGGCATCCTGCGGTGAGGGATTTGTTTTAAGCAGCAACAGTGGTAGCGGTATTATTGGTCAACAAGGAAAAAGTGGAGATGCAAGCGATAATACCTGGACAGGTTTTACGGGTATTAATAACCAAACTTTCGTAGACCCAGTAAATTCCTCTTTATCTTCAGTTCTTTGGGTTCAGAATATTCAACCAACATATAATCCTATATTTCAAGGTGGTGCTGGAACTCAATATCAAACCGGCCCTTCTGCATCTATCCAAATAACCGGCCCTGCAAGTACTTTTAGTAATTGTGCTTCACAAACACCTCCTTCTCTTGTTGTTGATCCTACTAATATATCTTTAAATCAAAGGGTGAATCAAAACAATACATTAAGTGGCGCAACAAATCAGATAAACATTTTAGAGAAAATTGCTTTGGACAGCTTGCCTTACCAAATAGATAGCTTGCAAAATTCTTTTATCAATAAAAATATATTGTATCGAATGATTAAGCAAGATACCAGTCTGATGGACAGCTCTGCTGTTTTAAGGAGTTTCTTTACAAATAATCAGCATTCTTGTTTCGCAAAATTATGTGAAATTGAAGATAGCCTGCGGGCACAAAATTTTGCTTATGCCGGTGCATTGCTTGGCGCTTTCAGCCCTTCAAGCCACATAGAACAGAATTACAAGCGTTTTTATCAAATATATAGTAATAGTTTACAAGGAAACCGTACAGCATCTGACTCAACTGATCTTGAAATTCTGGCAAACAGTTGCCCTCGTTTAAATGGAGCAGTTGTATATCAGGCACGTGCATTCCATAATAGCCTGTTTAATGAATTTAAGCATTATGAAGATCACTGCCCCGCAATTACATCCAATGTACGAAGTCTTGATATCTCACAGGTTAAACTTCAATCTTCATCGCTTTTAATTTATCCTAATCCGAGTACAGGCAAAATTTATATCAGTGGATTCGGGGTATTGAATAAGTACACAAATATTGAAATTACTGATGTTACAGGAAAAGTTATTTTAAAGCAAAGGAACACAATAAATGAAGGAATTATAGGAATAGACTTATCGTTGAATGACGGTGTTTATTTTATTCATCTCTTTGATGAATCAGGATACAGTAAAATACAAAAAATTATAATTCAGAAATAACATTGAAAACCAAATTAGAATCCCGCAACCGAATTGCGGGATTTTTTGTATATTAGTACTATGAAAAGTTTTAGAAATCATATTTTAATTTTTTTCTTCATTTTTTGTTGCAAGAATTCAAACTCTCAGGTTAATTTAGTACTTAATGGAAGTTTTGAAGATACTATAACTTGTTCTTCTCATATTACCTATCAACTTTTTCCGAAAAATTGGTGGATGTTTAATACGGTGGATTATGATAGATTTCCCTTTACATTTTGTGCTAATAGTGGTACCTCAGGAACTATACCATTTAATGGTGGCGGATATCAATATCCTCATTCAGGAAATTCATATGTGGGCGTTGTAACTATATTGAGCATATCAGCAATGAAGTATTACAGGGAGTATATTCAGACTCAATTAATGAATACACTTACTTCTGGAAAGACGTATTGCGTTTCTTTTTGGTATAATGAAGGCAACAGTACCAGATATGCAATAGATAAATTAGGTATTTATTTTTCCTTAAATGGAATAAACCTGACAACAACTTCCACCTTTACACAATATAATCCTCAAATTACAACACCGCCTGGGCAATTTTTAAATGACACATTAAACTGGCATCAATACAGAACAACTTATACAGCAACCGGTAACGAAGTATACCTCACATTGGGAAATTTTAATGATTCTGTACAAACAAATACTCAGCTTTACCCGAATAGTTCAGGCCCTTACGCAGATTCTTATTATTTATTTGATGATATATCTATTATTCCAACGGATTTACCGGCTGTTGCAGGTAAAGATACAAGTGTGTGTAAATACGATAGTGTGTATATCGGTCGCCCTAAAGAAATAGGTTTAGATAATATTTGGACTGAAATAACCACACACACACAGGTTGGTGTTGGTGCTGGTATTTGGCTAAAGTCCGACACAAGCGCAACTTACGTTGTAACACAGAATTTGTGCGGTACAATTACAACTGATACGATAAGGGTTGTTGTTAATTGTGAGGTTGGGATAGGAAATTTTATTAATGAGTATGGAATAAAAATTTATCCTAATCCAGTTAACGATTTTATAACGATTGAAAGTAGACAATTGAAAGCAGAAATAACTCTGTGTGATATTATTGGAAACGAAATACTAAAAGTAAAGTCGGTTAAAGAAACAAAGATTGATGTAAGCAATTTAAGTGAAGGGATTTATTTTGTCGGGATTAGAACGAGAGATGGCTTTATTTCTAAAAAAATCATCATACAGCATTAAGTAAAATAAATTTAACTATCGGTATATGAAAAAAAATCTATGGTTTATTATTTTATACCTGAGTATACTTACAACTACCGCCCAAATAAGTATAACGTTTACCAATGTTGCACAACCGTGTAATCATAATGGTTCGGCAACAGCCATTGTTTCAGGAGGCGTTGGACCATATACTTATAAATGGGATCAGTACTTATATTACCCCTTTAATGGATATACAACGGTTTCAACAACAAACAGTATTTCCAATGCTTCAAGAGGTTATTATTTTCTAACTGTAACAGATATTAATAGTTTAACAGCCCGCGATTCCATTTATATGCCGGGAACAGTATATTTTCTGAATGATACTCTTGCAACAAGTCAATTGCCAACTAAAGGCATCTTAATAAATGCTAATTGCCCAAGTTATTTAGCCAATTCAACCATTAATGTAAATGGTTCAAGTCCGCCATACACATATTCTTTGTCTTCTGTAGGTACACAAACAACCTCTGCCACTTCTTGCACCTTTAATAATATAGCACTTGGAAACTATACTTGTACCGTTATGGACAATAACGGTTGTACGGATACAGTACCGATTAAAGTTATGGCCTCTTCCGGTTACTATATAAATGTTCACACAACCCCTGACACTTGTACATCTAATGCCACTGCAACGGCATTCCCAACCGGAGGAACAGGGCCCTTTACTTATTTGTGGAACACGGCCCCAATACAAACAAACCAAACGGCAACGGGTTTATCGGCAAGTGTTAATTTGCCAAGCTGGACAATGGTTACCGTAACAGATGCTAATGGTTGTGTTCAGACAGGATATGCTTATGTTCAGGATTCTCTTACACCACACAGTATACAAAGCGTAGCAACTATAAATAACGCGACATGCGGACAAAGTAACGGCACAATATTATTAAGTAATTCAGGAGGAATGCCACCTTATACATACTCTTGGAGTACGGGTTCCACAGTAGATTCTGCTTATAATCTATCTCCCGGAATGTATACGGTAACGGTAACGGATGCGGCAGGTTGCCATGAGAAATTTATTAAACAGATTTGGAGTATTTCATCTGTTTATCCGAGTCTTACGGTTACAAATACAAATTGCAGCAACACCGGTGGCGCCATTACTACAAATATGAGTGGAGGGACTCCGCCATATACTTATCAATGGTCAAACGGACAAACAACAGCAAATCTTTCTAATTTAAGCGCGGGTTTTTATTATGTTACTGTAACAGACGTAAACGGTTGCACAGGTTGGGCAGCAGACTCCGTTCGTAACCCCAATAGTTGTATTGCTAAAATTTCGGGCATGGTAATAAATGATATGAATGCTAATTGCTTTTTGGATGGAAATGAAAGCGGCCTGCCCCAGCAAATTATCCAATTGAATAATGGCACTTTGTATTATTCTGATTGGTATGGAAAATACTATATTCCACCAGTACTTAACCCTTCAGGTACTTATACTATTTCACAGACTACCCTTAGCAAATGGACACAGATATGTCCGGCTTCTCCCATAACCTTAAATTTGGTTGTAGGAAACACGTATTTAAATAATGATTTTTACGACCAACCGATTCCTTTACAAAATGATTTGGAAATATATATCGAAACAGATTCTTGCAGGCCGGGCTTTACTTTTAATCAATGGGTAACCGTATTCAACAGAGGGACTTCTACAATGACAGGAACGGCAACTTTGAAACATGATGCTTTGTTGAACGTTATAAATACGGGAAGTTCTACTTTTTATAATTCGGGAACACAAACATTTACGTTCAGCTTTGCTAACCTTGCGCCGATGACATGGTATTCAGGTTATGTTACCTTGCAAGCTCCGACGAGTACCGCCCTTTTCACTCCATTAACCAGTTACGCAGTTGCAAACCCTGTTGCAGGTGATATTACACCAAATAATAATTATGATACCTTACACTATCGTGTAACCGGTTCTTACGATCCCAATGCAAAATCAGTTAATCCGGCAGGTGTGGGTATTAATGGAGACATAAGTACAAATGATTCAATACTTACATATTCAATTCATTTTCAAAACACAGGTTCTTATCCAACAAATTTTGTAAGTATTATTGATACTATAAACTCAAATCTGGATGTTTTTTCACTTAAAGTGATTGGAAGTTATACGGGTGGAATGTATAATGTGAAACCAACAATTAGTTTTCTTTCAGCATCAGTAATTAAATTTGATTTTCGGTATTGTCATTTACAACCGGCTGCATGGGATTCAGCCAATAGCAGCGGATTTATTACATACACAATTAAACAAAAAAAGTATTTGACTTTGGGAACACAGATAAAAAACAGGGCTGATATTTATTTTGATTACAATACCCCGATATTAACTAATACTACAATTAACACAATAAATGCTGTTGGGATCAATTATAATTCTGATAAATCAAATACTATAAAAGTTTATCCAAACCCGGCAACTGAGGCCGTAACCATAGAGTGTAAATATCCAAATGCCGAGATGAGAATGTTTGACCTGTTAGGTAATGAAATAAGGAATGAAAAATTTAATTTCAAAACTCAAATTAACGTTTTTGGTTTAAGTAATGGGCTTTATTTAATAAGCATTAAAACAGCTGAGGGATTGGTCACTGATAAAGTAATGATAACACATTAATAGTTCAACGGGTATAGTATTTTGGAAAATATTTAGATAATGCTTTTGGTAGAAATAATTTCTTCTATTTGTTTTAACTGTAACGGTGAAAACTTTTTCACCATCTCTTCAGTAAGCAAAGTGTTGTTAATTTGAATATAATTATTCTGCGTGCCAATCTTAGTCTCCGCTATCGAGTTCTCCTCTTTAAAATAATCTACGAATACCTTTAGGGCTTTTACATTACTATCCTCTATTCCTATTTTGTAAAGTTGGCACAAAACAGAATTGGTTAATCCACTCAAAGTTTCTTTCTGTTCCTTATAGTACTCCGTATCTTTTCTTTCCTTTAAATGCTTTTGTATTGTTACACGGCTTAAACCTGTGTCCCTTGCTATATCGGCAGTAGAAGGTACAAATCTATTTTTTGCTAAATAATTATTTACAAAAACATTTATTTTACTCTCATTTATGTACCATCGCTCCCGTTTAATAATTCCACCCATCTCTTCATTACCATTTACTTCCGTAAATCTAATCGCTCTATTAAAGTACTTATCAAGCTCCCCTTCCTTTTTTTCCGAGGCATTGGCAACTTCATTTAATCTTTTCGTAATAAACTCATATAGTATATCCATACGGTCGGGGTTTTCCTTTTTGAACTTAATAAAATCCTCCTTCGTTTTAATGTTCTCAAAATCTGTAAACTTTTGTAAACCTTTTGTTATTTTTTTCATGATATGATTTTTTTATTGGATATATCGATTGGAGTGATATTTCTGTACTTTAAAACGTCGCGGAGGTCATACTTCTGAGCTACAAGGTCATTATAATGTAAGTCATTTTTTTGAGAAAAAATTAAAGCCGCATTATGAAGTACATTAGATACTGTTGCCTTTATTCCAAAGGAGGATAAAACTTTAGTTATTTGTTGCCATTCCTTATAAGCATCAAGGTCGGGATATAAAGTCACCTCCCTACCTCGTAAAACCTCAACAATGGATTCATTTATCCATTTACAACCATGTTTACCTCCAGTCGCCAAGCATACGCTATCGGGAAAAAAAGCAGCGGCATAGATAGCTGTTGCCTCGCTTTCAAATATTTTAACAGGTTTATTGTTCCGATTTAGTAGGTGTTCGCCAAAAAAACATCTGGAGGTGTTGAGGTTTTCCTTTTTAATAAACTTGCTGACAATATAAAAACACTTACCGCCCTCCCTTTTTCGCTTGCCAGTGTATTCATCATAGTCCATTAATTTAATATCACGTACACGATACGCAATATCAATGTACGGAAACAGAGTGCTTCCAGGATATATTTTGGAATTTGTAATGCAATAGTCTAAAATTAACTTATGAACGATTTCAATCGAAAAAGCATAAGTACCTCGCTCAGATCGTATTAACCACCGTAAAAAGTAATTAAATTCGTTGAGGTGGCCATTTCCCTGAAGGTATTGCAAAAATACTTCGGAGGTTAAGAAGTCGATCGGTTTTTCCACTTGTTTTTTCTCCTTAACAAAATGGTAGGACGGAGTGTTTCGCTCAAAGACTGAGGCAGGGAAAGTTTTACCGCACGAATGGCAATAGCCTTTATCGTTACAGCCTTTTATCGGCGCAAATTTACCATCCCTGTTGCTCTTACCACAGGGGCAATATTTTACCCGATGCCTGTTCTTGTCAAATGTATGATTTGAATTATTCATCTTTTAACTGGTATAGTAGTATAGCGGGTATAGGCGGATTGTACCTTTGTACTGGTATAGGTGGTATAAATTATACCGGTATAAAGTCGCATTATACCTCGGTTTGTGGCTTCTGATTTCTCCATCTTTCATCTTCATGCTTGTGGATCATTTCGTGAACTTTCATATCTGTAAATAAACCCTTGGCGGTCGCAATTGCTTTACCGGTTACCCGCATAATTGCTTCCAGCGCATCCTTATACTGGAACGCTGCCTGTCCACCAAAAACCTCATCACAAATAATTCTGACCTGTTCGATCCGGCGCTTGTCCTTGTCTTCATCATGTTTTCTCAGTCCACAATAAACGTGGTATCCTTTTTCTCTATCGTATGCAAACTGTATTGTCGGGATGTTACCCTTACCTGCCATCCGTAAAAGTTTAGGCTCAACAAACGATACCTCGCCCTCGGTCTTGACGTGAAGTACGCTTTCACTTTTTCTCTGACATTGGCTACCCAGGTGCCCTCGCTCTTTATCGCTACCCGGGTTGGTATGGACGATAATGATTACGGGGCAATTAAATTCGATTGCCAGCTCTTCTATGAATTTAATGATAGCATTGGACTGATTCGGCTCGTTAACGTCCCGGATATAATCAGCAATACCGTCAATCACTACGAGATGTATGCCATTGAACTTATCCTTTGCGGCCTTACAGATCTTTCTGGTTACATGCGCACATTCATTTACATCTAATTGGCGTATATTATAGGAAAGAAGATATTCAGGGCAATGATCTAACCCGGTTCGGGCAATAATGGATCTAAGGGTTCTTTGGTGCTTGTGGGCGGCTTGTTCCGTATCAAAGTGCAGAACCGCTTTTCCTTCACCGTTAGGTTCCACCCTTACCCCGTCAAGCCCATCAATAATACCGTCCCTGCTGATCGCCCCAGCTATGAGGATACCCGTGAAAGCGCTTTTACCGCTTTTTGAAGCGCCGGAAATCGTGGTAATATTATCCGCCGTACTAATGATCTCGTCATTAATAGTGATGACCGGAACGGGTTGCTTGACCTGCGTCCGATCTGTAATTCGTAAGTACTCAAATGGGGCTAAACCATCTTGTTCGGTCAAGTCGACCGCCTGCGCAAATTCCTTTTCAATGATCTCCGGCTTCATTGGTTTCCTTTCTTTTTAAGATAACCCTCAGCTTCTTTGGCTGTTTCTTTATTTGTTTTCTTCCTACCCGCCTTTAGGTAGGCCAGCAGTTCCAGTTTAGAAAAGTAACAGCGCTTAGAGCGTTTCATTACCGGCAGTTCGCCTTTAGAGATCAAGCTGTAAACGGTGGGAACAGATAGGGTAAGGAATTTAGCGGCATCCTGAACAGTTAATAGTTCATCGAGATCGTGTTGAGGTTCGCTACTATTATTAAGTAACAACCGTTCGATGTTTTCCAGCTTTCCATGCAACTGGCTAACTGCCTCAGGAAGTTTTTCAAATGTGATGTCCATTACGTCAAGTTTTAATTGTTAAACCTGACGCAATAATAGTGCGATCCTTACTGCGGTTACAATGCTGTTTTAAATCTTATCCCTGTAACCGCACAAGATTTCTATCTGTTTGTTCTTATTTCACCATTTACTACTTCAAAAAGCGGTCTTTTGCATGGATAATAATTGCGGGAAATACATTTTTCAATATAATCTGCGGAGAAGGTTTTTACTTGCTTGCGGTATAGAAATTTAAAATTGCTCGTAATAAAATCCTGAAGCTCCTGCTTATCACAACCCGTAATCAAATCCGCTTCCTTTAATTGTTTGAAAGCGTTAGCCAATCGATTTCCATTATCAAGAAACACTAACGGCTCAGAAGAATTTTTACCAGTCTCCAATACGATCCGTAGATCAGACTGCTGGCCTTCTCTAAAAAAATCCTTTAAGATGCCAAAAACTGTTGGAAAAATTTCAGGTTTGAATTTAAGAAAGCTACGACCAGATTCTAACAATGGAAGTGTTCCACCTCCCAATTGCCCTGAAGTTTCGTTAAAACGAAAAACTGTCTCCAAATTGAGTTCTTTAGTCCCGCTAATAAAATCTGTCTCGATCTGAACAAACTGCTTAAATAAGTCGAAAAATTTAAATTCTCGCTTTTCAAACCAAGTTTCATTCTCATATCTCGCAAATTGAATTTCAGTCTTTTTTAAATCACGCAGCTTTTCTTGAAGATATAATATCTTATGGTTGGGTTGAGCATTATTAATATGTTCTGTCAAAAGATTTAAAGACTCATAAAAAAGTTCTGAAAAATTTACTCGTTGGTTTTGAAAATGAATCTCTATTGGCAGATAATAATTATGGAAATGCTGCATGAAGTCATCCAATGATTGACACATCTTATTATAAAGATTTTTATCTAACACCATTTGATTCAACAAATCCATTACTTGCGAATGCACATCATTCCTACCTGGAAAGTCCAACTTAATGGTATCAAAAATGGTCGCATAAATTTTCACTATCTCCCAGGAAACTTCATGTATAATAATTGCCTCGGTAATAAGTTTGGATTGCTCGATTAAAGCATTACCAAAAAAAGAATTTGTCAAAAAAGTTCTCTTTAATCGGTCTCGTTCCTCCTCTTTTGTAAAAGCAAAAATATACTTTGCCTCAAAACGATTAAATTGCTCACGATAAGAATCAAGTTTCTCGATTAGATATCGTTTAACTTCCTCCTCCGAAATATCATCCCGCTCTACATATTCATTTAGTTCGTTTATTAAATCCGCAGCTTTACTCGTAGCGTTTAACTCTAAATACTCAAACTCTTTATCCCAATCAACGGCTCGAACCTTTGTTTGTATAGCCTGACCATCAGCCACAAATTCAAACCATTCACTGATTTTGTTAATAGTAAAGAACAATGTGACCTCATTGCTAAACAGATGCGTTGTCCTTTTCTCAACCTCCTTTATGAGAGGATTAAGGTATTGAGGAAAAATATATTTGAAACTTAGGCTGTTGGATAAATAAGCTTGATAGCATTCCCACAAAATGTCATCGTTATACTTAGGAAACTTTTGGTTTTGAAAAATAAAAAGTTTTTTCAAATTTTCTTTTAACCCTTCTATGTCTTCAACCCCATTTTCAAGTATTTCAAATTTTTGTCTTTCGGATATAATAAAATCAATTGGAGCTTGCAATTTTTTACAATGCCCTTGAATACTCTTAATCAACATGAGTGATTCGTAAGTTACAATCTTCACAAATTCTTCAGACTGCCAGATTCGAATTTTATAATAATCTTGCTTCGATATATTATGTTGGTTTTCTAAGGACGAAAAATATGGATCTATTTTTCCCGACATAAAATCATCATACGAATAAGCTGGTATTCCCTTTTCAAGCTCCTGCTCCTTTTGAACGAGAAGCCATCGATAAGATCCAAGCGATACTGCTTCTAAAAATGGTTCTGATTCATCCTTATTAAGTAAAACCGTTCTATTTGTAAATTGATCCTGAAGTCCATACTCCGATGAGTGATTTTCTATATAAAAAGGATAATCGCTATTCTCAACTTCCTTATCAACAAACTTAACTTCCTCCAAAAGGGTTCTTAATTGATTAAAATGATCAAGAGGTTTTAATTTTTTTTCTAAATCCGCATATTTACTGTTGGCTTTACTCTTTGCTAAAGCAACTAATTGCAAAAAATGTTCTTTGAAGGCTTTATTTACTGGAACCCGCTGATGCATAATAGTCTTTTTTAAAATTCAAGTTTAATTTTATCTGCCGCTTTCCTTTTATTCTTATCCATCACCTTCGCATAAATCTGTGTCGTTTTGAGATCCTTATGACCAAGCATCTTACTCACTGTATAAATATCAGTTCCTTTACTCAATTGAATTGTAGCAAACGTATGACGGAAGCAATGGAAGGTAATTTCCTTTGTTATACCGGCAGCGCCAAGCCATTGATACAAATGTTTATTCATGTAGGCGGAGTATGTAAGGCCATCGAAAACTATTTCGTTTGGTTTGCCACGCTCTTCCAAAAGTTGAAACGCTTGCTTAGAAATTGGCAGCATCTCCACGCCATTTGTTTTTTTCTGTCTGAACTTAATGAAATAGCCCTGGCCTTTAATAAATTCTAATTCCTTCCAAGTCAATTTTTGAATGTCGGAAAACCTCAGCCCGGTAAGTGCTGAAAAAAGTGCCGCCCGTTTCATTAATATATCATTACAATCCGTTCTCACAAGAGCATTTAACTCTTCAATTGTAAGAAAGTTCCTGTGAGTCTCTGTAGTTTTAATTGACTCAATCCGAGCGTTAAGATCAATTGGCAGATAGCCATCCTTGTATGCTTGCCTCATAGCCGCTTTGAGTTTATTAAAATATGCGACGGCAGAATTTTGTGCCAGCTTGACCTTATCACTCTTTTTGCTTTTAGTCGTTAGAAGGTACTGACGGAACTTATTGCAAAATTCTACGTTGAGGTCAGCGAATCTAAGATTCCCTCCTGTAAACCTTACCAGATAGCCAGATGCTGCCATCCAATTATCATGGTTAGACGATTTGCGTTGATTAGCAAGCTCAATGAAGTATGCGACAAAATTCTGTTCACTACGCTCCTTTATTTTAAGTTGTTCTTTTTCATACCCTGAATAGATTTCTGGTTTATTCAAAGTGTTCTCCCGCTTTTGGCGGATCTGTTCAGCGATCTGAATAGTTTCACGATTACTATTCTTTTCTATAGGATTACTCGTTTTTGTGTTGACATACATTCCTAAAAATTCTCTACGGGTCGGCTCTCCGGTTTGTGGATGAGGTATTGGAGGGTAGAAATCGAGATACAGGCTTTGCCTGTTGCCGGAAATTTTCTTCTGTCGCAGTTTTACTTTAATTGCCATGTTATTTGTTTAAGAAAATAGTTTATCAATCTCAGAGCGCTTAACCAATGTTTTACGTTCACTGATGTTTACCGCTTTGATCCTCTTATTATCTATAAGGTTGTACGCTGTTCGTACTGAACAATTCAATAAGGAAGCGACTTCTTTCACCGTTAAAAATTCCTTTGCTTGCAGTTCGGAAAGCGGTTTTGCTTTTATGATCAACGTTTCTTTATTACTTGCTTCGATCTTAGCCGCACGCTGTCGTGACTTATAATATTTGTTCGTGCAATTCTTAGAGCAACACCGGGTAACGGTTGTTCTTGCAATGAAATCTCTCCCACAAAATTTGCAAATACGCTGTATCTCGAAATTAGAACTCATTAAGTAGCTTTAAATAGCAATAGATGTAATTAAGTGTATTTAAGTGCAATCATTCCGCCTCTTTAAGAACTTCGAGGTACAAATTTCCTTTTAGACCCTTCGAGGTACAACAAAGGTACAAAAACATACAAAATAACGAGTACTAACTATTAACAACGATAAACAAGAATAGTGTTGTAATTAATTGGTTTACAACTAATTTACTTGTTTTTTATATGTTTTTTGATTGTTTGTTTTGTGTTGGTTACTTTCCTTTGTGGAAGATTATTATTTTTTTCCAAAAATACCACTCTGAATTCCGCACAACCGGTAATTTCGCCAATGAAGTATTTTAAGTAGTTTAAACCTTAAAATTATTCCTTAATAAAAAAAATACAAAATTTTTAACATTGCTGATAAATTCAAAAGAAATTTTGAAAACTAAATAAGAGATAATTGATGAAGAGTGAATTATGCTTTGAAATAATTAATTCAGTAAGCGACAGCCGCAAATAAGATCGCAATGCCGTATAATAAGCCTGAGCCATTGAGAATCTAACGATGTGCCCAACTGTTTGACTATAACAGATTTATTTTGTCTCATAAAATAATTTTAAGGGTTAAGTAATTTAAAAAGTTCTTTTAAATTCGGAGAGAGGATGATCTCTGTCCGCCGGTTTTTTGCTTTTCCTTCTGTTGTATTATTATCGTCAACGGGGAAAAATTCACTTCTACCGGAAGCAATTAATCGGTGAGGATCTACTTTATAATCGTTACTTAGAATTCGTACAATGGAAATGGCTCTTGCCGTGCTGAGCGACCAATTATCCTCAAATTTCCCGGTTATGGGCACATTATCGGTATGGCCTTCTATCAGAACACTTATATCTCCCGTATTATTAAGTACTTCCGCCAAAGTTCTCAAAGCGTCTTTTCCTTTCGGATCCACTACGGCACTTCCTGATTTAAAAAGAAGTTTTTCCTGAAGTGAAACATATAATTTTCCATCTTTAACTGAAACACTCAACTCGTCAGGTTTAAAATTTACAAGTGCGTCGGCAACTGTTTTTTTAAGTTTAGCAAGCACGTCTTTTTGCGATTGAATCAGCGCTTGTAAGTTTCTCAACCTTTTTTCCTGATCGGCAATTGTCATATTTGAATTAACCAGGGCATTTTGAGAGCTGTCGGAAAGATTCTTAAGATGCAATGAGATATTATTTTTTTCCTTTTCCAATTCAGCAACGCGGGCATTACAGGTATTTAATCGGGTATGAACAGACGTACTGTCATTTTGAAGGACAGCAACTCTATGTTGTTCATTGCGGAATTTCTTTTTTGAGACGCAGCTGAACAATAACGCCATACTTACTAATAAGGTAAAGTATTTTTTTATCATAGCTTTAACGGTAGTTACTTGCAAACATAATTCTCTATCTGTAATATTTGTTTCCTTTTCGGTAAAAGCGGTTTTTTGTTAGCCGGGGTTAAAAAAAAGATATTGTTGTTACAGCTATTATAAACAGGTATTTACCGAATTGTAAAAATTGCAGAATAAAGTGTTTGTAAATTTGAGCAGCATTTAAAATTAAAATACAATGGAAACGATACTTGTACCCACCGACTTTTCTGAATCTGCCAATAACGCAGTAAATTATGCTGTATGTTTAGCTGATTTTTTTGATGCTAAATTAGTTTTGGTAAACGCAACTCCTGTATTATTGCCGAGTTATGATTCTACCCTTCCGGTAGAAACAATGATAGATATGCAAAAGAAAGCTGAAGAAAATTTACAAAACCTGAAAAATGAATTATTGGCCAAACCGCACAGAAAACTTACCATTGAATGCTATACAGCAGCCGGATACGTTTTTGATGTTATTGAAAGCGCGGAGAAAAAATATAATGCTGATCTGATAGTTATGGGTATTGTGGGCGAAGCCGGAAAAATCAAGGAGCATGTTATAGGAAGTACATCTGTAAAAGTTGCAAGAAATGCCCGACTTCCGGTATTTATCATTCCTGAAAAAGTTACCTATCGCCGTATCCGTAAAATCTCTTTTGCCTGTGATATGGATCAAACTGAAGAATCCACATTACTATATGTCGTAAAGTATTTTAATAAACTTTTTGATGCAGAATTAGAAGTTGTTCATGTTGAAGGTCCGTATGAGGAAACTTCCTATCAAAAGGCGCGGAGCAGTGTTTTTGTAGAGAAGAGACTGGAGAATATTCAGCATAAAACTGTATATGTAACCCATACGGATGTCGGGATTGGTTTGCAGGATTATTTTGACGCTAATCCGACTGATGTAGTTATGTTAAATCCAAAAAAACATAACATTTTTCACACACTTTTTAATGAAAGTGTAACTAAGAAATTAGCTTTTCATTTGCATCAGCCTATATTAACTATAAGGTAGTTTGTTTTGTATTAATGATGGCTAAAAACTAAGGGCTTATCTGCTTGATAATTCCTCTTATAAAGATGGGCGCTCCGTTTTCAGATAAAATAAATCCTTTTGCCCAAATACGTTTTTCTTTTGTTTTCTTATAGCGGTATTCAACCTCATAACTTCCGCCAACTTTATAAGCGTTTGCAATTTGCGATTTTACCAATTCGCGATCAGAGGGGTGAACCCAATTTATAAATTTTTCAAAATTTGTATGGCCATCTATTTCAAGTATTTTTTTATACTCGGGAGTATAAATACTTTGTGATTGATCTTTAAAATTTATAGAAAAAGACCCCATTCCTCCCAGTTCCCGGGCTTCCAATAAGAGACTTTTATAGAAAGCAAGATCAGCATTTATTTTGTTGAATTTTTCCTGTTGCATTTTCAGGAGAAGATTATAAGCAACCAACTCTTCCCGGGTTGTGTAAACATCCAATTCAGCGATGATAAATTTTTGTTCTACCACGTTTTTAGTATAACTGTCTAAAAAATACCCAAATGTTTTCCTGCGAAGAAAAAAAGCAAGTGTCAGGTCTTCAGCAATAATATCTCCTTTATCTATGAATCCAAAAGCGTTAGTGAGCCATTTGCGGGCGTTTTCGGTTATATAATCAACAATAGTATTAGTGGCCAACGCGGTAAGAATTTCCCGGTTTGAATCCATTCCTAATGATACCAGTTCTTCTTCCGAAAACCTGCTTAAGGGTTTTAATAAAGGCAATTCTTCTTCGCGACAAAATCGTATACTGATCGTGACAAATTCGGCCAGCCGGTTCTTTAATAAATAACCCGCGTATTCCGGAAGATATCTGAATTTAAACTTTTCTTTATTAACAACGACATTACTCATATAAGAAGTAAGTGGCAAGTAAAATTACAATAATTCCATGTTAACAAAGAAAAGTTAATTTTTTAATATCAAATGATAATTAATTCGGTGAAATAATTAAAAAGGCAGGAGTATAAATAATTCTTTCCGGCCTTTAGCTATTAAAAATACTTTCTGAACGATTAAAAAAATAAAAAAAAATATCTGCAACTATTTTTGAATCCTCTAATTCAAGCAATTATTCATAATTAAATCAACAAAATTTATGAGAACAAGCACAAGACAAAAAAGAGATTTTCGATCAAGAGAAAGAGATTCTCATGGCCGTTTTATACAAGAACAAAACAGCCGCAATTACAGAAGTTATCAAAATGATAACGATCGACCAAATCACGATCATTATTATTACGAAAATGAATATGATAACTACCGCGGTACGCGTGGCCAATATGAAGAAGACTATAATCCTGATTTTGGCCATGACAATGATCGTTACGAAGAAAGTCCCGCGTCTTTTGGCAAATACCGTAATGAACGGGAAAACGACAGATTAGGTTACGATGAAGAAAACCAGGGCAGGTATCAGGACGAATACGAAGGATACAACGGGCGATCAAACGAATGGGATAACAATCATTCAAATGAAAGGAATGGTTATGAATACCGCAATAGCCGGGGGACTGACGGAAGGAGTTACCGTTCTTCTCATGAACCCGATTATAATAACCGCGATTATTCCGAATCATCAAACGAGTGGAGTCTTAACGGGGGTCGTAATTCTTATAATGATTATGGAAGGAACAATACTCCGTCACGCTCTTACGAAGGTTATGGAAATGGCAACGGGAGCCATCGGCGTTATATTCAGGAAGCAGGATATTCCGGGCGACGAAATGATTCTTTCCGCGAAAACTCTTATATGAACAGGAATGGTTCTTCGCGTAACGGACATTACGGTACACCAAGAAATTCAGGTTTGAAACGTAAGAAAACCCGCTTTACATCACGAAACAGCCGCTAAAAAACAAACAACAAATTAGCGGATTTCACACCCGCTAATTTTTTTAAACAAAAAACAGGTAATGGGAAAATCATCTAATAACACAAACGGAACAATGGAAAAAAATCAGGCAAATTCCGAAAATACCTCTTTAAGAGGAGATAAAAGCAAATCAGGCAAGACGCTTGAAGCTATTTTTGAAAAAAATCTTAAATCAATTTACAGTGCCGAAAAGCAATTAGCAGATGCTTTACCGGAAATGGCCAGAGCAGCGGATAATGAAGATCTTCAGGATGCGTTTACAGATCACTTACAAGAGACTAAGCGCCATGCTGAAAGATTAGAAAAAATATTTGAGCGCTTAGGTATTGACAAAAAGGATGAAAAAACCTGTAAGGTAATGCAGGCAATAATTGAAGAGGGAAGCAAAATTATTGCGGAACACGAAAAAGGTCCGGTTCGCGACTCTGCCTTAATAATAACTGCGCAAAAAGTGGAACATTATGAAATTGCGGCTTATGAAGCTTTATGTGAGTTAGCTGAAGCTCTGCGCTATCCTAAAATAGCGGAAATTCTTGAACGCACATTGATGGAAGAAGAGGATGCAGATAAAGATTTTTGTTGCATGATTCAGGATATAAATGATGAAGCTTATGAATTACATGACACAGAGCAGGAAGAAATGGCTTAATTGCTTTACTCTTAAAAATTAATTAAAAAAAACATTAATACTTTATACATATAAAATTACAAGGTATAAAATGGGTTACAAAAAGGAGCCTGGCACAGACTCCTTTTTGTTTTTATATTATAAAATAATGATAAATAACTCTGCAATTTGTTAAAATGCGCTATCATAGATGATGACCGGCTCTTTACAAGATTAATAGAGCACTTTGCGACGGATACAAATACTTTGCAACTGGTTGGCGTTTATAATAGTTCCGTTGTGGCCCTTAACAAAATAAACTTTGCCGAGATAGATCTTTTATATCTCAATGTTGAGATGCCCGGTATGACAGGCCTGGAATTTCTTAACAGCCTTGCTAAGGCGCCACCGGTAATTTTAGTTTCAGGCAAAAAAACATACGGGGCAGATGCTTTTGAGTACAATGCGATTGATTACTTGCATAAACCTGTTTCGCATGAACGTTTTTTAAAATCAGTAAGCAAAGCGAAATTGCACTTTGATAAACTGAACATTTCGGATACAACAAATCAGAAACATCTGTTTATTAAATATGATAAAATGCATATTCGCCTCTCTATGGATGATATATCAATTATCCGGGCAAATGATAATGATGTGTCTATTACGACAAACGGAAAATGCTATAAAACACACGCGAGATTCAAAGATATACGCGGTATGCTTCCGCAAAAACATTTTATGCAGGTGCATCGGTCTTTTATTGTGCAGCTTTCTAAAATCGATAAAGTAGACGGAGAAGTAATAGAAATTAACGGACGCACAATACCGGTAAGCAGAACTTATTTAAAGGAATTGTACGAACGTTTAAAAATAAAATCTCCTTATAAATACTGATTTATTAAGGGTTATTCTTAAGCGTCCTGAGCCAGGCAATAGCGGATTCATTATCCTCGAAAACTTTAGTGGGAATCTCAGGTTTATTATGATTCATATAAAAATCAGCCAGAAACTTATGCGCAAGGGTGTGGTATGCTACAGCATCCGCCAAAGTATATATATTCGCATCTTTACTCGCTGAAAACCTCCTTGCTTCTTTATCCACAGATGCAAATTCTCCGCAATCTATTAAGACCGGAAATTTTTTCTTATTCCCCAACTTCCCCATAGCTTCAATCACTTTTATAGCATCGGTAAGTTCCATTTGGGCACCCGATTTAATATGAATATGCATGATACCATCTTCCCTTAAAGAAACAGTACTTGCTCTTAATTCAATTATTTTAGTTTTCATGGCTGAATTTACATTAACTTTTTACCGGCAAAATTTATACTCGACAGGAGCAGATTATTAATGGACGGGAGGAGATTTTTTTATTGTTGAAACGGGACCTAAGATATGCTTAAGGAATTAATAGACATGTATTTTGCCACCTTGATTTTCCGTTTTTCCTTTAATTGTCCCGTGAATATACACTACAGCATCTTTTTTAACAACAAGTAATTCACTTATAGTGCCAAACAATCTCGCGGTAATCCTCTCCTCTACAATAACAACATCAGCATTTAAATTATTATATTGAGAATTGACTTTAATATGAACTTCCTCCCTGGCTTCAGCTTCAATTATTTTGTAATCAGCCATAATTCTCTTAAATAAATTAAATAATCCATTGCGAAATTAAATGTTAATTTATAAAAGAAGGCGATATATTATTAACGTAAAATAAACATGACGATTTATGCAACATTTCATAAATGAAATAACATATTTTGTCGAAAAAAGTGATTGAAGCTACTGTTTTCGTCGCAAGTTTTATGTTGAACAACGACAGGTATCCTTCATTTATTAAATAGCGCTTTTAAAAATAAATTACTCGTAAATATTATATTATTTACAGTAAAACAAGAGATAATGCGAATTGAGGGGTGGTTTTAGCTATTTTTTTCACTAATAGTCAGGCGTATTCTCTTTAATTCCTGTCCTAAAAGTCGTCCCCGGTTTCCTTGTTCGGGTACATCATTCCCAATGTTTCATTAATATTTAAAGGATTTATTTCTCCCTCATCAATAATGTCCATATTTTCCGTTTCATAAATCTTGTAGTGATTACAATCGATAAATTCCTCATAAATATTATTTTCAGCTTCTTGTAACCTGTTGTATACTTTTCTTTTTACTTCGCGGCCTCCTTTAAAATGTATTAATGCAAACATAAAATATTTTATTTAATTCATTAATCTGGATCCGCATTCCATAAAGGACAGCATTAAAATTTCCTCTGTATCCACCGGGTAAATCAAACAGTACTCTGATTTTTCGTTTTCGTTAATCTGCATAGTAATTAAATTTTATTTGAAACAAAAATATTTATTGTAATGATCATTAATATAAATATTCGATAATGAAATATTATTTATAGCCGGAATCAGGATTTCCGTAATCATCAAATTGTATATTTTTCAACGCATTGTAAATACTTTCTTCCTTAGAGTTCATTTTATCGATGATCAAATTATTTTTTTCTTTAGAAGAAAATGAACGGAATAAGTTTAGTATTCTTGAGAGCAATTTCATGACTTTTTAATTTTATATTCAGCTAATGGCATTGATGATATTTTCCCGGGTTAACTCTTTACATTTCTCCGGGTTTATTTTTTTGGCTTTGAAGGTATTTTCTCTCCGCTTTTTCGCGCTTCGCTGAGAGCTATAGCTATTGCCTGTTTTCTGCTTTTTACTTTTCCGCCTTTCCCATTTTTACCCGATTTTAATTTCCCCTCTTTGTATTCATGCATCACTTTTTCAACTTTTCCCGAATGTACTTTCGCTTTCTTTTTCATAAGTAGATAAATTTTATTGAGATTTTAATAGTAGCGGCCGGTTATCGCTTTGAAACAAACCCAGCATCGATAAAAACAAACAAATAATATAATTGATTAATCATTTTAGTACAACATTTACAACATATCCGGCTTTATATTCAAGGATATAACTTAAAAATATTCAGTATTAAATGGAGTTTAATCGGTTTTCGGTAAAGACGTAAATAAATAGCCCGAAACACGGAAAATTGAAAGTAGTATTTTCTATATCTAAACCTGTTATACCCAAAATTTAAATAACGCCCCTTTTGGGTTCGATAGTTGAATAAAATAACCATCGAAAATTTGGCAATTCTGTGGAATACAAAAAGAAAGGCAAGGCAGGCAGATGTCGTAAAAGGCTTATATTTTCTCCAACCGGCTCATAAGTTGCATTGAACCCCAACCTTTGAGTCCGCTTAAAATCCCTTACTTTTAGCAGGAATTTTTATTTTTACATACTGAAAAACTCCGTTTCAGATTAATTTAGGTTTTATGCCTAATTAGTGTTATCTTTGTTTCCCTTTTGAGAATAGTTCTTAAAAGGACAGGCTTTTGGATCGCCCTTTTTTCAAAATCTTGTTCAAATAGTTTAAGGGGGCAATAATTAAAAAAAACAATAAAATGGAAAACGGAGTAGTAAAATTCTTCAACGAAACCAAAGGTTTTGGATTTATTAAAGTTGAAGGAACTAACCAAGACGTGTTTGTTCACGTATCAGGCCTTCAGGACGAAATTCGCCAGGACGACAGAGTAACTTTTGAAATCCAGGACGGAAAAAAAGGCCCTAACGCTGTAAATGTAAAATTAGCTTAATATTTTAACTAAATTACAAGGAAATCCCTCTGCAAAACAGGGGGATTTTTTTATGCCTATTTTTTATCGGGTATACGAATCCATACCTGTGTGCGGCCCAGCATTGAAATGCCCACAAATCCGCGAACATCCAGTTTAGATTCGTTAACCATTGTAATTTTGCAACTGTAAGTTTTACCGTTCTCCGGATCGTAAATAGTCCCTTTCTCCCATTTATCGCCACCCGCAAAAATAAATTCTTTTAAAATATTTGCTCCCATTAAAGGATCGGTTTTCTTCTTTTCGTCGGGATTATTTTTATCGATACGCGGTTTACCTTCATCCAGCGGGTTTTTAAGCCAGGTTATTTTACCGAAATATTTATTCCCGTCTTTATAAATTGTTACCGCTGCCTTACCAGTACCTGTAAGCCACATTCCTAAGATAGCGTCTGTATTGAATGTTTGCCCAAAACTTATTTTAATTCCTGCAAACAACACGCAAATAACTACAAGAGTATACTTCATCTTATTAATTTTCATTCTCAAATTTACAAAAACCTGATTAATTAGCAACTAAATCCATTCAGCATTGTAATTTCTTAAATAGCTTGTAAAAACATCACAAATTGTTCTATTTTTGGTAATCAAAACCACTTCATGAAAAAATTACTTGCCACATTTTTTTGCTTCAGCCTTGCTCATTTTTCATCTGCACAAAATATTTCTTCCGTTCAGGAACAAAAAAAAATGTTCTCGGGTTATAATTTCACTCGGGAAAGTGATTGGGATAATTTACGGAACGACGGCAAACATATATTGCCCGAACAAAATGTGCAAAACGTTCCTGCGGAAAAAACTACTGCATGCAACTTAAATAAACGTGTTTTCGGATGGCACCCTTATTGGAACGGAAGCACATACACCAATTACCAATGGAATTTATTGAGTGATATGTGCTATTTTGATTATACGGTTGATCCCAATACCGGAAACAACGCAAACGGTTCTTTTGCATGGAGTTCAAGCGCAGCGGTAACCGCAGCAATCACTAATGGTACAAACGCGCATTTTTGCGCTTCTTTATTTGGCAGCCACACCACTTTTTTAGGAAGCACAAGTGCTCAGCAAACATTTATTACTAACGCGATTTCATTATTGAATAGCCGCGGCGGCAAAGGTGTAAATATTGATTTTGAAGGAATGGCTGCTTCCAACAAAGCGGGCTTTACTGCTTTTATACAAAATCTTTCTACGCAATTAAAAGCGGCAAATCCGAATTACGAAGTGAGTATTGCTCTTTACGCAGTTGACTGGAGCGCCGTATTTGATATTCCGAATTTAAAAAACTACGTTGACCTTTTTATTATTATGGGTTACGATTATTATTACGGAGGAAGTACAACAGCAGGGCCCGAAGCACCGCTTTATAATTTTCAAACGGGTTATAATTACACTTTAACAAAATCAATTACCTATTATTTAAAACAAGGCGTTCCAAATAGTAAATTACTACTCGGTTTGCCCTATTACGGAAGGGAATGGAGTACATCAAGTAACGCGATTCCTTCTGCCACTACAGGTTCTTATAGCGGAACTAAAACATTCGCTACGGTAAAAGGAACTCCGGGCACCTATTCGGCAGCAAATTACCAATGGGAACCCATAAGTTTTAATTCTTTGTACGATTATTATAATGGTACCGAATGGCGTCAGTGCTGGATTGATGAAGCGCGCAGCATGCGTTATAAGTTTGACGTGGTAAATCAACGCGGTATAGGAGGAATCGGAATATGGGCATTGGGCTACGATGACGGATACAGCGATTTTTGGAACGCGATAAAAGATAAATTTTCAACCTGCGCCGTTGTTCCTTGCAGTGATACGCTTTATGATATGGGCGGGCCCAGCAGAAATTATTATGATAACGAAGATTATGCTTACACCATTTCGCCTAACGGGGCGTCAAAAGTTTCCTTAAATTTTACATCCTTTGCCACCGAACTTAATTTTGACTCGCTTTGGCTGTACGATGGCAATTCAACAGCCGCTCCCCTCATAGGAAAATATACAGGAACTACAGGCCCCGGTAATGTAACTTCAACGGGCCCTTCAATTACCATGCGCTTTAAATCAGACGGAGCCACCAACACTACGGGCTTCTACGCAATATGGAATTGTGTTGTACAAGCGCCTGATAATATTGCTCCAACTACACAAGTGAATGCACCCACGGGTTGGATAACGCAAACTTTCACCACAAACTTTACAGATGCAGATAATGTTGGCGGCTCCGGATTGGAAAAAAGATTTTACAACGTGTCGGAGTACAACGGTAGCGAATGGAGAAGTACAAATACGAGAGGCTTTTTTAACGATAATTTTGATTTTGCGATTCACCCCGAATGGACACAAAAAGCCGGTACCTGGGTTATTAACGCGAATCACTTAGAGCAAACCGACCAAACACCAAGCAATACCAATATATATGCACCTCTCACACAAAATTTAAGCAATCGCTTTTTGTATCACTGGCAAGGAATGATCAGTGGCACCGGGACTAATCGTCGTGCGGGTCTACATTTCTTTTGCGACCAGCCCGATTCAACCAATCGTGGAAATAATTATTTTGTTTGGTTCAGGGTTGATCAAAGCGTAGTGGAGTTTTATAAAACTACAAACAATATTTTTTCATTGGTGAAATCCATTCCGCAAACCATTACAGCGACTACCTGGTATGATTATAAAGTAAGCTACGATAGAGTTACCGGTGAAATTTCTGTGTGGATAAATAATAATTATGTGGGTTCATATACCGATTCCTCTCCAATTTCTACCGGAGGGTATGTTTCATTCCGTAATGGTAATTGCGATTACGCGGTTGATAATTTTAAAGTATATCGTAGTCGTAACCCAAGTGCAACGGTTACTGTTGGAAATGTAAACACCAACGACATCCATTATCAAAACCCTTCGCCTGCTCAACCCGCAGGTAGTGTCAGTTCAATTGTAAAAGATTCCGCTTACAATCTTTCAACCATCGCAACGCAAACTTTAAATATTGACTGGAGCGTTCCTTATTGTCCGGCTTTAGTAAACGATGGAACAACTGTTGATATTGATACTGTTTTTACCACTACACAACTCTCGGCAAACTGGAGTAACGCTATTGATACAAATTCAGCTATTGCTTATTATGAATATGCAATCGGTACTTCGCCCGGCTTACAAGACATGGTTGCATTTACGAATAACGGAAGCGCCACTTCTGTTACCAAAACGGGTTTATCATTAACTGTGGGGCAGCATTATTATTTTACCGTTCATGCTTTTGACGGAGCGGGTTTGGTTTGCAATGCAACAAATTCTGACGGAGTAATTGTTTTGGTAAGCTCTACAATTTCTCAAATTTCGGGGATATCTTCTCAAATCCTTATTTATCCAAATCCGAATAACGGAAGTTTCTTTATCAACGCCGGAACGACTGATAAATTAGAAGTTGAAATTAAAGATATAACGGGGAGAATTTTACTGAAACAAGTTTTTCCGGTGACAAACGGAACTGCTGAATTCCAAAGCGATTTGCCCAATGGCACTTATCTTATGAATGTGAGAGAAACAAGCGGTAAAATTACTTTAAGCAAATTTGTGGTAAATAAATAAATTTTGTATTCCCTGCTGAAACCTAATACATATTAAAAAAGAGTGGCGAAACAAGCCTGCTTTTTTTGTAAATTCGTTAAATGCGTTTCCTCGTCTTACTTATGTTTTTTTGTTGTAGTTTTTTTTTAAAAAGTCAATCTTGCTATTTTTTAAAAGACACGGGAACAGTCAATGTTGAGACTTCTAATTCCCTCATTGAATTAGGCGACGGAAGTATTTATGTCGCAGGTACGCAAGGCAACGGCCCGTACGGTGGCGATGATATGGCTCTTTTAAAATTTGATGCCTGCGGAAATTTATTGTGGACTAAATTTTACGGAGATACATTATCAAACCAGATTTTATTTATCAATAAAACAAGTAACGGAAGGTTGGTTACCATCGGGGTAACCGGCAATACGCAAAATGCCAACGATATTCTATTTCAAAAATTAGATACTGCCGGAAATGTGCTTCTGCAAAAGCGGTACAGCACCAGGATCAATCAATCTGCCAAATTTATACAACAGACATCCGATAAAGGTTTTATTTTTTGCGGATTGATAGCAGATAATTACGGGAGCAACGACAGTTACGTTGTAAAAATTGATTCCTCAGGAATTGTTCAGTGGTCGCAACAAATCGGCGGCAATTTGAACGAATATGCGGATAATGTAAGAGAAATGTCCGATGGAAATTATATTATGACCGGTGATGCGAATAGTTACGGAGCCGGAAATTACGACGTAGAAGTTGTAAAATTTGACAAAAGCGGAAACATTATCTGGGATCACACATACGGTGATAACCTGGACAACGGATGCCAGGGGATAATAGAATTGAGCAGCGGTAAATACCTTAGTTATGGAGAAACAAATGTGCACAATAGCATAGCTTTTGATTTTTTTACCCAAATAATTGACACCAATGGAAACGGCCATACAAGATATACTTTTGGAGGAACAGCTGCCGACGCGATTTTCAGCATAGTGGAATTATCAAACAAAGAATTAATGTGCACAGGCTACAGTCGAAGTTACAATGGTTTTACAGACTATGATGTAGTTATATTTAAAGCAGATACGGCCGGAAATATTAAATGGTTAAAAAATATTTATAACCCGGGGATTGACATAGGTTATGAAATACTTCCTTCTATAAACGGAAATTATTTAGTAACCGGGCTTTTCGGAGATAACAACGATAATTATTTTTTGATACACAGCGATACTATTCCGAATACTTCGGTTGGCATAAAAAGTAATTCAGATGAAAATGGTTTTAATTTTTACCCCAATCCCTGTAACGAAGTTCTTACCATTGATTTAACTTCTGAAAATTATCAGAATACCAGTATTGATTTTATCAACGTACTCGGACAAAAAGTAAAAACAGTTATTCTTAGTGAAAAGACTATAAATATACAAACCGAAAATATTCCTTCCGGGATTTATACAATTGTAATTAAAAGAGAAACCGGGTTACCGTTAAGTAAAAAACTTTTAATAAATCATTGATTTATCTCGCAATTACCAATCTACGCGTACTAACAGCTTTACCATTGGTAATTATAGAATAAAAGTAAAAGCCTTCTTCAAGTGTTGATACATCTGCCTGCACATTTTTTTCAGCAGGGTTAAGAGATATGCTTTTTACAACGTTACCGAGGCAATTATAAATTTTTATATATGCATCGGTATTTGCATTACCCATATCATATGTAAAAGTAATCAGATTAGAAGCAGGGTTAGGCGCTACATTTGATACATTGACATTACTGTTAATATTCTTAATTCCGGCCACACCGCTTATATTATATGTAATAGTGATATTAAAAGCGTCGTTGGTGTTGGTAGAATCGTAAATGGTATACTTAACTACAGATGTGCCTACCACTTTGTTGTGATCAAACTCTGTACGCAAGCCATAGGAAGTGCCTGATCCGCTTGGTAAAGCAGCGCCGGCCGCAATATTCGCATATGAGTAAAACGTAGACGGAGTGTAGCAGGTGATATTATAGCAAAAATACATATCGTGATTAAACGCCGTAACCGTATTGGTAGCCATGCTTTGTATAACCTTACGTATTTTTATAAGTTTAGAAGACACAGATGTGTTTTTTATTTTAAATTCTAATAATTCGCTGGGAGAACTCAAGTTATTGGTATCTGTATTAAATATATATGAGTTTTGAGCCGCGGCTCCACCCTGAAGTTCAGTAACCTGAAAACTGCTTTGAGCTTTTACAATTCCTGTTAAAGCAAGCCCTGAAATAATAAGTAGTAATTTTTTCATAGTCCTATTTTTTGCTAAGATATAAATTTGTTTGCCCTGAAGCAATACGTAAGCTGGTTAAAATTAGGTTTCAGTAAATTTCTAATAATCTAATATGTTTGTTTATAGTTATTTGAAAAGAGTAGCTATCGACGAAGGCTTACCAAACGTCTTTGGATTCTACCTGAAGTACTTCGTAATGGGTCGGGCTGCTGGCATCGGCATCGTAGACATATGCAATAATTTTGCAGTGCTTATATTTCCAACTTGCGGAAAGCTGAAAATTTGAGTAAATTTTTACAATTGAGTCATTTTTGTTAAAAGTGCCTGCCGTTAAAATCGGGTCGCCCCACGAACTGTTAATGGCCCCGCGTAAAACGTGGTTAAACTGGTAATTGGTTATATATTGGCAGCAACCCGGTAAACTATAATCAATTTGCTCGGCAAAAATACTGTCTTCAGTCATTAACACAACCAAATTAAATGTTCCCGACTTTAAACGTGTGGCCTTACATCTTACACGCGAGGTAACCTGATTGCTGCTGCTGTTATAGCTATTTGTAATTGAAATATTAAATGCGGCGCTATCTTCATTTAAAGTTCCCACTGTAGAACTCCAACTACTCCACTGCTCAATGAAGGAAGCTTTGCCAAAACCCACCCTGCTCACCAAACCATTCGGATTACCCGCGGCAGAATTTCCGAATGTATTATCATAATCGGTACCTGCCTGCGATTTAAGATTTGTTGTATAAGGCGGAACAGCTGTAGGAGGTGTTACATTAGCATAAAATCCCGCATGCACAGCAATAGGAACAATCTGACCCTTGTAAATAGAGTCCAGTCGTTTGAGTTCCCTGGCTGCAGCAGGGCAGTTCCCACACTTATGTCCCGTATAATCTTCAATGAGTATTTTGCGGTCGCCCGGCTTCTTAACAGTAAATGTTTTTTGCGCATTTCGTACATAGTCACAACCATGAAACAGAATCGCTGCAAGGAATATGGATAGTATGATTTTAATCGATTTCATGTTAAACAAATTTACAAAAATTAATCCTATTTAAAAACTGGTGGAAACGCTGATCGTTAATGCGTTTGCCGATGGCACAAAGCGACACACTCCTCCTGCACAAAAAATTCCTGCTCGTTGTCTTCCGTAGCTTAGTGTAATACGCGTTGGCCCCGAAACGTAAATAAGGCTTCCGTAATAATAATGCACTCGCTTTGTTTCATCTGCATTATTATAGTTAAGCTGATCGGCTACCACTACAAACCAATTAGAACTCGGAGTCCATTCAATTAAACCGGTTACCCAGGATTTTGCTCCGTAAGCATTAACCGTATCTTTTGTTTGAAAAGTTTGCCCTTCAAAACGTATGGCTTTTCCGGTTTTATACCTCCAGGTTACATCCGCCACAATAATATGCGAGTGAACATCCGGATGGTCTTTTTTATTTTCTGTATTGTATTGCACGCGCGCCTGGTTTATGTACTGATTTGCGTACATGAAAGTAAATTTCAGGTGTTTGTTTATTTTTTTTCCGATTTCAATATTTATGTCATGAAAGTACTCTTTACCCACACTCATATAGTTCACTTTGTATTTGTACTGTCTCGTTGAATCTTGCGAACGGGGAAGCCCTGTGGTATCGGGTGCATACATGATAGAGCCGTTAAGTGTTACGTCCATTCCGTATTTACCTCCCAAAAAAGTTCCTTTTTTAAATTTGTACTGTATCTCGCCGCTCGCTCCTACTTCGCCATTCATCTGCGAAGCATAAGGCACATAAGCCATCATCATGTACGTATGATTTTTGGTAATTGCAGGCGAATAGTTAATCATATCAATCGTATTCGTTGCATTACGGTCACTTCTGAAACTCATATTATCAATCATTTTTCCGGTAACTAAAAAAGTTAAACCGCTGTTTGCGGCGTAAGAAGCCGAAGCAAATAAACCTTTTCCGTCTTTATAACTGAAATTGTTTTGATAAGAAGGGTCGTTAATTTTATAAGCGCCCTCTGCATAAAAATTAAATCCGCCGCGGATAATATTTAATCTTGCCGCGCTGCAACCCACATTTTCCGGAAGAATTAAATTGGGATCCTGATCCTGCTGGTATTTACTTACAAAACTTCCTCCTAAAATAACCTGTGTTTTTAACGGACGTTTATATCTGGCAGAATCAATTCCGCCGGTATCGTTCTTTGCAAAACCTTCGCGATAATCGTTAAACAATTGCGTGATATTTACTTCTCCGTCTACACCACGTACTACACCGGGGCTCAGGTCAAAATACGTACGTTGCTTTCCAATAAATCCTTTTAATGTAATTCCGTTTTTAGGGTAAAAAATTACACGCATGCCGTTCATGGCGTTGTCATATAATAATCCGCGGTCTTCGTAACTTCTGAAACACATACCGCTGCCGAATTGGTCGTAAAAACTTCCTACAGTAACATCAATGTTATCATGTTTGTAACGGGCATATTTGTATGGAATTCCTGTTCCGGTGTATCCGGGTAAATACCCCAGTAAGGGCGGTTGATAACTTTCAAAACGTACGCCTGCAGTAAAATTTCCGTATGAATAATTTACGTTTCCGAATGAATTATACCGCACAACCTGGCTACCGGGATCAGCTCCTATAGTGGTGTCCTTTGTGTAATTGGCCGCGTCAATCTGAAAATTTCCGGTTACCGATGATGTGGGTTTGTTTTCCTGCGCAAAAAAGGAATTTGCAAAGCAAATTCCTGAAATAAAAAATAATTTAACAAGTGTCTTTTTCACAATACTTTTCCCGAAATAAAATTAGTGTTCCAGTTTTTCTCCTTTAACAAGTTTTTTTAATGCTTCGTACAATTTAACTTCATCGCCTTCTGCGTACGAATTGTGGCTCCAAACTATTTCACCATTTCCGTTTACTAAAAAAGTATGCGGAACGTTATTCACATTCATGGCACGTTTAAAATCCTGGTTCTCGTCGATGTACACTTCATACGTCCAGCCTTTCGCTTTTACATCGGTAACAACTTTAGAACTGCTGCGTGCATCATCAATAGAAATAGCGATAAGTTTTACGCCTGTTTCTTTTTGCCAGTCCTCATACGTTTCTGCAATGGCATCTAATTCCTTTTTGCAGGGTTTGCACCAGGTTGCCCAAAAATCAATAATCATTGGTTTTCCGTTATTGGAAAAAGCAGATGAATTGATTTTAGTTCCGTCAAGTTTTTTAAGTATGCTTGAAGGAATTTTCTGTCCGTCGAATTTAAATGCAAGCGAAAAGACAGCAAGTGTTAAAACAGCAAGTGTTATTTTTTTCATAATTTGTTTTATTTACTCTGTTACAATTACAATGCCAGGTTAGGGTAAAAAAAATCCCTCCCATACCTGGGAGGGATATTTAGTGACAACTAATTACTTGCTTATAGTTAATTTTTTAGTTGAGAAAGCCGTACCTGCCGATACAGTTACGGTATACATTCCGTTAGCCAGATTAGCTGAGTTTACAACTATGTGATTATCTCCCGCGAACATATTTTTATTATCTGAGTAAACAAGTTCACCCAAATTATTATAAATATGAACAGAAACGTTTTCACCTTTTATAAGACTAACTGTTAAATTCACCTCTGAAGAAGCAGGATTCGGATAAACAGAAAGATTGGTAACATTATTTACAGTTTTTATTCCGGTTGTGCCTGATAAATTAATATTATCAATAAAGATATTTTGAGAATAAGCGCTGGTACCAACGAATTTAACCATTACTTCTGACTTTCCGGCAAAAGCATTAAAATTAACGTTATCGGTTCTCCACTCTGTGGAAGCAGCAGGGAAATAAGCAGCTGTAGAATAAGTTGTAGTTGAAAGTCCGGTATTATCATCTTTATCATACATAGTAACCCAAGTTACGCCGCAATCCGAAGAAGCAAGAATTTGTAATCTGTCTGCCTGACCCGGAATCATACCTTTTGCAATATCAAAAGTCATTTGTGCGGTATTCAAAGTAGACATATTAACTGCGGGAAGAACCATTTCATCAACATCTCCTGCGGGTGCATCCCACCAATCCATGAAACTGCAAGTTGATGATGCCTGGTATCCGCCGTAAGCAGCGCTGGCCCATGTGTAAGCAGCACTTCCGCCATTAATAATGCCCCAATTTGTTGGGGGAAAGGTTCCGCTTTGGAAACCTTCTATAACCGGAGATGCTACAGTACTACCAAAAACGTAGAAAAAAACAGGACCGATAGCGTCATTGCCCACAAACATATCGGGAGAACCATTCGGCATACTTGTATTTGCGGTTACTGTATGAGTACCTATTGCATAAGTACCCGAAGGTAACATTACAGTAGTAGTTGCCCCACCGGCTAAAGGAGTACCTGTACCGGCAATTGTAGTTACTGTACCGGCATCAATTTTATACGTTAAAGAATAACTTGTAATGGTATTTGTACCGCAATTTTTTACGGTAACAGAAGGAGCAAAGGTAGTAGTGCAGCTTGCATTAACACCCAAACCCAAAGCACCCATATCAAGATTCAGTTTTCCGTAAGCAGCCTGATGAACACGTTTGCTTGTGTTATCCTGAATCCATCCTACAAAACACAATTGATTTTTATTTTTAATATAAGTCGGAAGTTTTGCTTTTAAAGTGATAACCTGGCTTTGTCCGTTAGTCCATGCCGCATTTAAAACTGTTCCTGCAGCACTTGGAACCATTTTACGCATTACATCGTAAAAATCTTTTTCGCCGTTAGAACCGGGAGCAGTAGTAAAATGTATTTGTGCTTCTTCCATGGCCATGTGTAACAACAATGAACTGCTGTTAAATGCCTGCGCGGCAGTAATTGTTGCAGTAATAATTACAGAGTCTTGTGCTACGCTAAAACCATAAACGATACCCAATGAAAAAGGAGCGTTAACAATAGAACTGTCATTAATATAAGTTTGCGTCAATAAACCCGCATGGCCGTTATTACTACCTCCGCTTAAATCAGGTAATACTATACCATTAAAACGCGCATAAGGAGCAAAAGGTACACTGTAATATGTTTGTCTTGTTGCAACTTCTGTAGGATTATCCTGGTACAAAGAACCTGCACCCGGAGCACTTGGTATATTACACTGGTATCTTACCATTAAAATTTTATCAGGGTAGTTACCCGGTGAGTGCATAAGACTTGTAAGGCCCGGATTGGTAGATGCGCAGGGGCCGCAGTTTTCTCCCGTAAATTCTTCGTATAAAATTGTACGTTGTGTTTGTGCTACCATCGTGCTTATTCCTAAACAGGCAATGGCTAAAGCAGAAGTAATTTTTTTCATGGCTTTAATGAGTTTTTGGTTAATGACAAATATATTGCAATATTCAAGTACCAATATACAAAAAATATAATACAATTAGGTTTCGGTTAAAATTAAACGATAAAAAAATCCCCCCTTAAAAAGGAGGGATTTCTATTAAATTTTAACGTTAATCTTAGTTATTAACTGTCAGTTTATGAACTACATTGCCTTCTGAAGTAGCAATAAGTATATTATAAAGGCCGTTAGCTAAAACCGAAGTATTCAGAATTATGTTATTATCACCGGTGTTCATGTTTTTTGAATCAACAAAAACGGTTTCGCCTAACATATTTACGATAGCAATTTTTACCGTTTCACCTTGTTTCAGGTTAATCAATAAATTAGTTGAATTCTGAGCTGGGTTAGGATAAACAGTTGAGAACAATACATTCGAGTTATTGGTTTTAATTCCAACAGCTCCTGTTAAATTCACATCATCCACCCAAACGTTATTTCCGTAACCTGAGGTTCCTTTAAATTTCATTAACAGATTACTTGTATTTGCAAAGGATGTTACGTTAACTGTTTCCATTCTCCACATTGCTGCTGTAGTGGGAAGGAACGATGCTGTAGCAGCAGCAGTTGTGTTCAGGGTTGCTCCTACTTTAGAGTATAAAGTAGACCAGGTAGCTCCGCAATCAGAAGATATCATAAAATCCAATTGATCAGGTTCAGGAGTTCCTGCCGTATAAGGAGCGCTTGCCACGTAAAATGTTAATGCAGGAGTTGGTCCGAAACTGTTATATGGTAAATACAACTCATCTATATTTCCGGCAGGACTTGCGTAGAAATAACAGCGTGAAGCACCTCCGCCTGAAGCAGAACCTGTTGTTCCGGCAACACGAGTCCATGTAATATTATCGTGGTCGTTATCTACTACCGTCCAATTGGGCGGAGGGTATGTTGCGCTTGTAAATGGTTCTGCTACCGGCATATTAATGGCTGCGCCAATAATGCTGAAAATTGCTTTTGTCTGGTCATTATTAGGATTAATATCTGTATTACCGTTTGGCATAGAAGTGTACACATATAAAGTATGTGTACCGGCAGTTACTGTTACCGCTGGGATACTAACTGTTGCGGTTGCACCCGGTGCCATAGAACCATTGAATGTAGTGCTGGCAGGTGTACCTGCATCTACTTTATAATTAACCGTACATGATGTAATGGTAACGGTACCTGTATTAGCAATAGTAGCAACAGGATTAAGAGTAGTTGCACACTGTAATGAAGGAATATTGCTGATTGCAGAAGCAGAAGCATCGTAAGCAAATTGCTTCGGAGCGCTGTATGCCGCATTGTGCACACGACGTACTGTTGCACCGGTTCTTTGTTCTTCCACAAAAGCAACTATTTCAATTTTTGATTTGTCGTGAATGTAAGTAGGTACCGGTACTTTTAAAGTAAAAGATTGAGTTCCGCCGTTAGTCCACGCGGTTTGCAAAGTAGTTCCGCCTGCATTCGGAATCATTTTACGCATAATGTGATAAAAGTCCTTTTCTCCGTTAGAACCTGTCGGAGCTAAAAAATGAATTGCCGACTCGCCCAATGAAACTTGCAGTTTCAAAGTGGTGGAGTTATAAGCCATCGCAGCAGTAACAGTAACATTAATGGTAATTGAATCGGCCGCACCGTTAAACGCGTGGTTAACTGTAATACCGAAAGGCGCATTTACAATAGCACTGTCGGTGATATACTGTTGAGTAATTAGTCCTGCATGACCGTTGTTTCCACCTCCGCTTAAATCGGGTAATTCAATTCCGTTAAAACGTGCATAAGGAGCAAAAGGAACGCTGTAATAAGTTTGCCTAATACCTTCTTCGCCGGGATTGTCTTGATATAAAGAACCTGCGCCCGGAGCAGAAGGGATGTTACACTGATACCTTATTAAAAGAATCTTGTTAGGGAAATTCGGATTAATGGTAGTATTAACCCCCGGGTTCGTTGCAGCACAGGGGCCACAATTTTCACCGGTGAATTCTTCGTACAAAATAGTACGTTGCGTTTGGGCAACCATGGTGCTTATTCCTAAACACGCAATGGCAGCAAGAGTAGTAATTTTCTTCATCGCTAAATTGGTTTAATTAGTTTGTTACAAATCTATACCCGAATTCTGAAAAAATAAACTCCAGAAAAGCCTGTAGATTAGGTTTCGTAATTTTAAGAAAAAAATGCGGGTTTGTTAAGATTTAATATAAAATAATGATAATTAGCCTTAAAATGGCCACCAGTTAAACTCTTCGATTCCTAAGAATACTCCTTTTTCTGAAACTTCTATAGGATAAGTTTCAACCTTTGTGCCCATCCCGCTTAAAGCTTTACCCGTTTTTAAGTCGAAATGATAGCGGTGCACCGGACAAACAATGCTGTTTACATCACTACAAAATCCTGCACTTAAGGGAAAACCATTATGCGGACATTTATCTCTTACCGCATAAAAACCATCCAGCCCGTGTACAAGGCAAATTTTTTTTCCGTCAACCTGCATTGAATAAGTACGGCGTGGCGCAATGTTGTTCTGCATTTCTTCTCCGGAAGAAAATATTTTAAACCAGCGGTATTTTTTTTCAGCGGCCATTTTACTTTTGGTAGACGAGACCGTTTAAAATAACCGTTTCAATTAAATTGCTGCCAAAAGAATAAGACATAAAATCCGTTGAGGGGATTTCTTTGGTAATAAACACATTTGCTTTTTTACCAATAGTAATGCTGCCAAGTTCCTTACTCACCATCATTGCGTAAGCCGTGTTTACAGTTGAAGCGTTTATTGTTTCATTAGGAGTTAATCTGTATTGTATACAGGCAATACTCTGCAATAAATTCATATTACCGCACGGACTGCTTCCGGGATTATAATCGCTTGCAATTGCAAGAGGAAGTCCCGCATCTATCATTTTACGGGCAGGCGGATTGGGCAAACTTAAAAAATACGCTGCACCCGGTAATATGGTAGGCATGGTAAACGAATCTTTCAATAATTTAATATCATCATCATTAACGTATTCCAAATGGTCAACGCTTATCGCTTTGCAATGCACCCCCGCCTCTACACCGCCGTGATGCGAAAGTTGTTCGGCATGCACCTTGGGAATTAACCCGTATTTTTTTCCTGCTTCTAATATTTCAACTGTTTCATCAAAAGAAAAATAATTTTGTTCGCAAAACACATCAATAAAATCAGCCAGTTTTTCTCCGGCAACAGCAGGGATCATTTCTTTTATCACCAAATCAATATACCCGCGTTTATTTTCTTTATGTGAAGCGGGAAAAGCATGCGCACCTAAAAAAGTAGATTTAATTGTTAAAGGAGTCAGCTCTTTTAACTTTTTAATTACGCGAAGCATTTTTAATTCGCTGGTCAGATTCAAACCATAACCGCTTTTTATTTCAACAGCTCCCGTCCCTTGCAATATAATTTCTTTTAACCTCGGAATAGCCTGTTGTATTAATTCTTCTTCGCTTGCATCGGCCAATTTTCGCGCCGAATTTAAAATTCCGCCGCCCCGCCTTGCAATTTCTTCGTACGTGAGGCCTTTTATTCTGTCTGCAAATTCCTGTTCACGGCTACCGGCATAAACAATGTGTGTATGGCTATCAACCCAGCAAGGAAAAACCATTTTTTCGCACGCATCAATTACCTGTAACCCTTTCCAGTCTTCAATTCCGGGAAAGTTTTGCATTTCACCGTAATCAGCAATCAAACCGTTATCAATGGCAAGCCAGGCATTATCCATACAGGGCAATACATCCATCTCCTTACCCGAAATTTTTGTAATGGCGGCCTCCCGCACCTGCACTAATTTTTTTATATTTTTAATTAATATTTTTGACATTTTACATTTACAAACATACTAATCCTGTTTCAATTTCACGCTATCAAAAATCCGCATGCCGGTTATACCATAATGATAGGTGTATTCCAAACTTTGCGCTTTATTGTCGTCGTCCTGCATCACACGTAAATCTAAAGGCACATTATTGTTATTCTCTAACATAAAAACCGATTTCTCACCGTCTAAAAACGCGAAATCATTCTGGTTGATACCCATAAAATATTCTGCTTTTCCGATTACTCTATATGTTTCTTTTTTTTGGATTCCGGAGCTCACAAAAAAATTTAATAACATCAACAAAACAAAAATAATAGGGTTAACGCCGGTAAAACAAAAAAGCAAATAGCCTTTTTTAGAAAGTCGCTTTGTTTGAAGAAGCATTTTTTTAAGCAGATTGTAAGAAATAAGCATACACGGAATCGAAAAAAGCAAAAGATTAAAAAGTGTTTCCATAAAAAGCGGCTTCAATAAAATAATTGCCAGTACCGACATACCCGAAACCCAAATGAGAAAACCTTGCAAAGGGTGCGGACGATTTTTATTCAGGTACAATCGCTCAGAAGGGGGGTCCACCGATGTTATACTTTCCGGATTAAATTCGTAGTCGGCGGGATTTAAAGGATTTTGATTTAAAAAAGAGCAAAGCTTTCCGTAAATAAGCGGTAATTTTTTTTGAAATTCAGCCGGACGTTCAAAAAAGTTCTCTATACAAATAGCAAAAAATTCCTGGATGTTGGCATCCGCATACTTCCTCAAAAATTCATCTTTACCGTCGCTATTATGATCAATTTCGTTATAGGCATATTTATACCATTCCTTTAAAATTCCGTCAAAATCTTCATAACCTCTGAATTGTTTAAGTAAAATGTATAAACCATGCCCTGTTTCATGAAGGCCAAGATTAATTCCATCATCCTGCAATTTAATTCCTTCCAAAAAATATTTCCACGATAAAAACATATTGCCGTTTAAAAAGGTTAAGCCTTTGTAACGGGTTTTACTTCGGGGATTATAAATATCATCCGCAAAAATTTTAATACGCTCAATCGAATCAATGTCGTATTCTTTTAATCCGAACGTAATTTGTACAGCTGCCGCTGCTATTAAAACCTGTTTTTCTTCATCTGCTTCAATACCGCCTTCGGTAGAAAATTCCAAACGCGATACAACTTGCTTTACACGTTTTACAAATTTTTCTTTTCCTTCGGGCGAAAGGTTTTTAAAATAATTAAGCCGCAGTAATGTGCTTTGAATATGCAAGCCCGAAACCTGGTTTTCAGAAGCAGAATATTTATTGGAAAAGTACTCATATCCGAGTAACAGAAAATGAATAAAAAACGCAGCGAAGGCCACAACAAAAAGAACCAATCCGATAAAAATCAGCAATTGTAATCCTACATTGTCGGTTGAAACGGATAGCAGCATATTGTAATCCAAAAATACAGGTATAAAACTGAAAAGCAAGTTTAATTGCTCTGTTATTTTCAGGCTTCCTGCAAATTTTGCTTCTGGTACAAATTGTAGTAATTTCCTTTTTTAATGAGGAGTTCGGCATGCGAGCCGCGCTCAATAACTTCTCCATGCTCCAAAACAATAATTTCGTCCGCATGTTGTAAACTGGAAACACGATGAGAAATAATAACCCCGGTCCTGTCGGAAGTAATTTCTTTCAGGTTACTTAAAATCTGATGTTCGGTATCGGCATCAACGGCGCTGAGGCAATCATCAAAAATAAAAAGTTTCGGGTTTTTTATAATAGCACGCGCAATAGCAACACGTTGTTTTTGCCCACCGGACAAAGTAACGCCTCTCTCACCTACCACGGTTTCAAACTTCTCCGGTAATTGCAAAATGTTATCATACACAACTGCGTTCTTAGCCGCTTGTTCAATTTCCGTTTCCGTAAAATCACCGGAGAAGGCAATGTTATTTTTAACACTATCAGAAAATAAAAATACATCCTGCTGCACATATCCTGTTTTGTCGCGGAATTGTTTAAGGTTAATTTCTTTCAGATTGCTTTTATTAACCAAAATTTCTCCTTTATCCGCATCCATAAAGCGCAATAGCATTTGCCCTATTGTGGTTTTTCCGCTTCCGCTTTTACCGATTATTCCAAGTGTTTTTCCGGGCGCAATCGTGAAAGAAACATTTTTTAAAGCGGTAATTCCGGTATCGGGATACGTGTAAGAAACATTTTTAAATTCAATTTCTCCGTCGAGGTTAAATTCTTTTTTGCCCGTATTCACAATTTCGGGTTGCATTTTTAAAAACTGGTTGATACGTTCCTGAGAGGCCGCTGCTCTTTGTGTAAGCGAAAGTACCCATCCGAAAGAAGCGAAGGGCCAGGTTAATTTAAAAACGTAAAAAACAAATTGCGGAAAATTACCTACCGAGTTTATCTCTCCGGCTGCGTACATTTTTCCACCGAAGAAAATAATCGAAAGTAAACTCAGTCCCACCATAAAAACTAAAAAAGGTTGAAAAGAACCATCTATACGGGCGAGAGAGAGATTTTTTTGTTTGTATTCCTCCGCTTGTTTTATAAAACTTTGTAAAAAATGTTCTTCTTTATTATATGCCTTCGCCACACGTATTCCTGCAAAGGTTTCCTGTGCCACAGAAGTTATTCCCGACAAAGCTTCCTGTGCCCGTCCGCTGCGGCGATTGATGGTAGAACTCACTTTAAAAACTATGATTGATAATACCGGCAATGGAGCCAGTACTAAAAGAGTAAGTTCTATGCTTTCGTGCCACATAAAAGCAACAACGGTTGTAATCGTAATTACTGTATCCACAATATACATAATGGCCGGCCCAACATACATACGCACGCGCCCTACATCTTCGCTGATTCGGTTCATCAGATCTCCGGTACGGTTGCGTTTGTAAAAATTCAGGTCGAGTTTTTGGTAATGGATGTAGATTTCATTTTTGAGGTCGTATTCTATCATGCGCGACATTACAATAATAAACTGTCGCTTTAAAAACATGAAGAACCCGCTGAGAAGAGTTAAAGCCAGTAATTCTCCCGCAAAAATTAAAAACACTTTTTTATCTGAGAAATTATTGGTGGCAAACTCGTCGGTAGCATTTTTAATAACAATTCCCTGACTAACCAACAAGACGTTGGAAACAGCTACAAACACAAAGCCCAAAAGCAATCGCCATTTGTATTTAATAAAAAATTTATTGAGGTATTTCAGTGCTTTCATTTAACATCGCAAAAATAACAATTTATAAGGCGTTGCAGGTTAATTTACATTAATATAAGATGTCACCGGGTTCTTTAATTTATCTGGTCTCACCAAGGGCGGGATTAATGATCAGGCTTATTAAAGTCTTTATCTAAATGAATTTGCACATTAAAAAATTACCCCTACTTTTGAGGAATAGCCGAATAAAATATGGAAGTAAAAGACATAGCTGCTACACATTTAGCACAAAACCCGGTAATAGGGCGCATGCTTGAGTTTAACCACGAACAAATTGTTTATTGCAACGATAACGACAGCGGCTTGCATGCCATTGTAGCTGTACACAATACTGTGTTAGGTCCCAGCTTAGGCGGTACACGTATGTGGAATTACAATAATGAGACCGAAGCTTTGATTGATGTATTGCGTTTATCGCGTGGTATGACTTATAAATCATCAGTAGCCGGATTGAATTTAGGCGGTGGGAAAGCCGTAATTATTGGCGACGCAAAAAAAATAAAGAACGAAGCTTTGCTGCGTCGCTTCGGTAAATTCATTAATACGTTAGGTGGAAAATATATTACGGCAGAAGATGTAAGCATGAACAGCCGGGATATGGAAATTATTCGTTACGAAACAAAATACGTGAGTGGTTTACCTGTAAATATGGGTGGTAGCGGTGATCCCTCACCCGTTACTGCATACGGAGTTTATGTTTCTATGAAAGCATCTGCAAAAGAAGTTTACGGAAGCGATTCATTAACGGGAAAAAAAGTTTTAGTACAAGGATTAGGAAATGTGGGCATGCACTTAGCCGAACATTTACATAAGGAAAAAGCAATTTTATTTGTTTATGATATCAATGAAGAACGCGTAAAACAGGCTGTAACAAATTTAGGTGCAAAGGCAGTTACTCCCGAAGCGATGTTTGATTCAGACATTGATATTTACGCTCCGTGCGCATTAGGTGCCAGCGTGAACGATGATACTTTGGGCCGTTTAAAATGCAGTATTATTTGCGGTGCCGCGAACAACCAGTTAGCTGATGAAAAAATTCATGGCGAAATAGTTACCAAAAAAGGCATTTTATATGCTCCAGATTTTGTAGTGAACGCAGGTGGAATCATAAATGTTTATTACGAACTGGAAGGTTACGTACGCGAGCGGGCTATGAGCCATGCTGAAAAAATTTACGAAACAACCTGGAATATTATTCAAACAGCTAAGGCGGAGAAAATTCCGACGTATATGGCAGCTAACCGAATTGCTGAAAAGCGTATTGAAGCGGTAGGAAAAATAAAAACAAGGTTTTAAGCATTTATAGTATCTTTGCAGCACCAAATTAAAACGTTCTTTGCCCTATGTTAAACAGGAGATTTCTACGAATCAAAATCATGCAGGCCCTTTACGGTTACTTTCGTGATGAAAACGCCGATTTAATAACAGCCGAAAAAAACCTGTTTACATCAATAGACAAAACTTACGATCTTTTCCTTCACTTACTTTCTTTTTTAAGCAATATGCACTTTTGCGCACGAATTTCTATGGAAGAAGGCCGTGCAAAGCATCTTCCTACTAAAGAAGAACTTAATCCCAATGCAAAATTTATAAACAATCTTTTTCTTGTTGCACTTTCAGAAAACAAAGCAATTAACTCCGAGTTCACAAAAAAAACTGTAAGCTGGCAAAACGACCAGGACCTCGTACGTAAACTCTTCGGCGAATTAAAAGCCACCGGGTTTTATAAGGAGTACATGAAAAGCGGGCCTAATACTTTTACAGAAGACAAAAACTTACTGAAAGAAATTTTATCGGAGCTTTTATACGAACACGAACTCTTTAATTTCTGGTTTGAAGAAAGAAACATACACTGGAGCGATGATTTACATTTTGCTTTTGTGTTTTTAAATAAGTGGATGGACACTTTACATTCTGAAAAAGACATAACCCTCCCCTCTTTATACCGTGATGCCGAAGAAGATAAAAAATTTGTTGCCGACCTCTTTCGTAAAACTATTATGCACACAGGGGAGTTTGACGAGTTGATTGACAAACACACTAAGAACTGGGAACTTGAGCGGATTGCGCAACTCGATATTTTATTAATGAAAATGACCTTAGCCGAGATACTGTACATCAGCAATGTGCCTGTTAAAGTTTCTATGAATGAGTATATTGATCTGGCTAAGGAATACAGCACTCCGCAAAGCGGCCGCTTTATTAACGGTGTATTGGATAAAATGGTTGCCGAATTGAAACAGAAAGGCAAAATTGAAAAAAGCGGGAGAGGTTTGATGGAGAATTGATTAACCACAAAGCGAAATCAAGCTTGTTATCGTAACCTTATTATTCAGAAGAAAAATCAACATAACAGTACCTTGTCCGTTACCTTTAGTCAGAATTTGATAATATAATTGCTCTTCTTTTTTTGCTCTTTTTCGTATACCCCTGGTTTTTATATGAAAATAATTTGGTTTTCCCAATAGATTCAAAATTTCACTTTTATTCTTACCCAAATAACTTTTTCCGTCAAACAAAATTTCATCATGTTTGTTTTTCCTCACGGAATAGTTATGGAACTGCATGATGTGATTTATTCTTAGCTCAAGAATTCCGATAGAATCCTTCTCAAAATCCTGTTTCAGAATTTTAAGGGAATCTTGCTTAGTTAATTGAGAAAAACATATTTGGAAAGAGAAGAACAGAATTAAATATATTGCAGGTACGCGCATTTCAATTCTTCATTCTGTCATTCTGAATTCATAATTACTTATACCCCAGCATAAACACCACGCAACCGCTGGTAGCCGCCGAATCTCCGGCGGGGATATCGTAATCAATAAAAATTTTATTGGCAAAAGAGTAATCAAAGGAAAATTCTTTTTTATCCGTACCCGCATCTTTGCTGCTGAACATCAGTTTTCGTTTACTGGATTCCTTATCGCGGTTATACAGGTTTATTATCACATTTTTAGGAAGCGCTTCCGTATTAAAAACCAAGCGGTATTTTTCGCCGATAAATAAAGGCACCTCTATTTCTTTCATAGTAGGTTTTTCTTTATACATAATGCGCGTAACCTTGGCCAGATCGTATTTATACGGATCAAGAACTTTCTTGGCTTTGTCTTTTAAGGTTTTCTGATCGCAGGGCGCGTCGCCGTTCTGAAAAGCAGAAACCAACAGGATAAGCATAAGTACTAAGCCTGTTGAAATTAATTTATTTGAGAATATTTTTTTCATAAGTGTATTTTAAAAAATAGTCAGAAAATTATCCTTTTATAATAGCAGAGCGTATCTCCTCCAGTTTTTGCGAGAAAGAATATAATTCGGTAATTGAAATATTAAGTTTAGCAGGATCGATAACATCCGGATCGGTGGCTTTAATTTCCTTTACCGATTTAAAATTGTTGTAAATATCACTAAGCGTGGTCATTTGTTTTATCAACCCGCCAATACCCGCGTCTTTTGCTGAATGTGCTTTCAGTGCTTTAATAATATTTTCGGCAATTGCCATTTGCTCCACAAGCTTGGCTGCGATATTGGTATTTTTTTCTTTTCCGTTAACCTGCACGCCAATGTACATACTCTCAATCCAGGCGCCTGTAAATGAAATTACAGAAATGTGTTCCTGGTTATTCTCATTTAAAATATTATCTGTTTCCATCTGTATATCTACCAGCATGGCCGACAAAGAATCCTGGTTATTCATATTTTTCTCCATGCGCTGCGCAGCATTCTTAGAATCGAAAGCTTTTGCAAGGCCCAGTTCGGAAGCCAGTTCTTTACAAGATTTGAAGTAATTTTTGCTTTCCTGGTTTTGTTTATTAAGGATGCAATAACTAAGGTCGGCGCTATAAACTCCGAGATTTAAGGCTTTAACGGTTAAACTGCCTGCTTTATATTTGTTTATTTCATCCGTTTTATTGCACATTCCGCTGTAGTACTTCAGTCCGGATTTCTTAAAAATATTGGCAATTTGCATGGGTGAAGGGAGTGTGTAAGAAATCTCGTCTTCTTGTTTGTTTGCCTTGCCTGAATCGGCTGATACGACAGTTGTATCCTTCATTTCTTCCTTTTTTTCGGGTTCTCCGCCGCTGCCGCAGGATACGAGGTTAACTATCAACCCGAGGCTTAAAGTGGCTATAATCAATTTGTTCTTATAATACATATAAATCGGTTTAAGATTGTGTAAGCAAGATAGGAATAAAATCTTTACATACAAATTTTTCAAAAAAAGCCCGTGGTTTCAGGTAAAATTGTATTTTTGCACTCCAATTTAAAAGCTCAGGGCGTAGCGTAGTTGGTTATCACGTCCCGTCTTAAAGCGGGAAGGTCGTTAAAAAATGAAGTGCCAAAAGATTTTTAAATAACCCGTTCGGGGCGTAGCGTAGTTGGTTATCGCGCCTGGTTTGGGACCAGGAGGTCGTCAGTTCGACTCTGGCCGCCCCGACAAAATCAAAACCACCCGTTAGGTGGTTTTTTTTTATTTTGGAAGCTCATGTTTGTTTGCATTATATACAGTCGCTCTTTAGATAAATATTATACCGGGCATAGTGCCGATTACGAAGATCGCCTAAAAAGACATAATGTCGGGCACGAGAAATATACCAAAACAGGCATTCCTTGGGAACCTGTTTGGAAGTATGAAGTAGCTTCCCGTTCAGAAGGCAATGAAACTTGAATTAAGAATCAAAAAAAGGGGAGCCAAAAGATTTTTAGATAACCCTTTAGCATAGCGGGGTTATCGCGTCCCGCTTTAAGGCGGGAAGGCCGTCGTTCGACTCTGGCCACCCCGACAAAATCAAAGCCACCTTTTTAGGTGGTTTTTTTATTTTATAGTTTTATGTTTGCATAAAATAAAACCATGCAAAAAAAACAACTCGGAAATACAAATTTACAAGTGGCGCCGCTTTGCTTTGGGGGTAATGTATTCGGCTGGACGATTAATGAAAAAACTTCTTTCGAAATATTAGACGCTTTTACGGGAGAAGGTTTTAATTTTATAGATACGGCTGATGTTTATGCCAAATGGGCAACAGGCATCGGTGGTGAATCGGAAACGATTATAGGCAAGTGGGCAAAACAAAGAAATAATCGGGATAAGGTCATCATTGCCACAAAAGCCGGAATGATTGATGCCGTTGGAGGGATCGATATCTCTAAAAAACATATTCTTAAAGCCGTTGAAGATTCTTTAAAGAGATTACAAACCGACTATATTGATTTGTACCAAACCCACAAAGATGATTTGGCAGTTCCTGTTGAAGAAACACTTGAAGCACATCAACAATTAATTAAAGAAGGAAAAGTACGCTGGATCGGAGCTTCTAATTTTTCGCCGCAACGGTTAAAAGCAGCTTTAGAAGCAAGTAAAAAATACAATTTACCCCGTTACGAAACATTGCAGCCACTTTACAATTTATACGACCGCGAAATAGTCGAAAAAGAATTAGAGCAGATTTGCCTCGACAATAAAATCAGCATCATCAATTTTTATTCGCTTGCCGCGGGATTCCTGACAGGGAAATACCGCTCAGAAAAAGATTTAGCTAAAAGTGCAAGAGGAGCACGTGTTAAAGGCTATTTAAACGAAAAAGGTCTGCAGATTTTAAAAGTATTGGATGAAGAAGCTGCCAAATACAACTCAACTCCGGCGAGTATTTCTGTAGCATGGCTTTTAACAAGGCCTGCAGTTGCAGCTCCGATTGCAAGCGCTACAAGTTTATCTCAACTGAAAGAAATCACAGGTGCAGTGAAATTAAATTTAAGTAAAGAAACAATTGAAAATTTAAATAAAGTAAGTCAATGGTAGAGTTTAAAGCCATACTTCAGAAATTCGGACAACAGGGAGAAAAGACCGGCTGGACCTATGTAGAAATTCCCGCAAAGATTGCTCAGAAAATAAAATCCGGTTTTAAAAAATCATTCCGAATAAAGGGGAAAATTGATTCCTTCACGTTTAAAGGAGCTGTTTTACCTATGGGGGGTGGCGATTTTATTTTTGCCGTGAAAGGAGAAATTCGCAAAAAAATAAAAAAATTTAAAGGTGATAGCGTTATTTTAAAAATTGAGGAAGATAAAGCTCCCGTAAAATACAATAAAGACATGCTTGATTGTATTACCGAAGACAAAAAAGCCAAAGAGTGTTTTGATAAATTACCCGGCTCACATAAAAATTATTATTCCAAATGGGTTGAGAGCGCCAAAACCGACGCAACAAAAGCAAAACGTATTGCAATGATTATTGACGGGCTTCCTAAAGGTTGGACTTTCGGAGAAATGTTAAGGGCGGCGAGAGAAAATAAATTAACTTAATATTTTCAGCTTCGCGTATTTCAGTAATAACTGCTTGGGGCCGGAGACATCA
>Ga0210400_10000348_pt1 | contig 53019 bp, 82 predicted proteins | sample IncBWH26MmetaG_FD_155456 | JGI IMG/M metagenome (GOLD analysis project Ga0210400, IMG submission 155456) | Forest soil microbial communities from Barre Woods Harvard Forest LTER site, Petersham, Massachusetts, United States - Inc-BW-H-26-M | ecosystem: Environmental > Terrestrial > Soil >...
CATCAGATGTGGCATGAATGGTCCAGTGGATTATCCCAAACCAACTTTGCTTTTGATTATGCAGCCGATGCTGGTAATGGTTCACCCGTGCTTCTAGGTCAATCCAATGCTACAAACTCATATGCACTGTCTCCAACTAATTATACTGATAATGGGGTCCTGATTAATTGTACAGTGATTACCAGTAAGCTTGATTTTGATACAGTGAAGCGTAAGAGGATCTATCGTTTATCTCTTGTGGCAGATTCCCCGGAAGGTCCTACAGCAGTTCCAATGTCCGTTTCCTGGACAGATGATGATTACAATACTTATACACCGGCACAAACATTGATGCTGGGTTCAGGGTATTCGACCATTACACAATTGGGTTATATGAGACGACGAGCTTTTCAGTTTGTCTTTCAACAACCTTGGCCACTGCGTATGGAATCCTTTGAACTGGATATTATTCAAGAAGTGAGGAGATAAAGTATGGCAGCAGGAATTCCTCCACCGCCACTCAATTCCCCTAGTGGGAGTTATTATTGGCTAGAATGGTACACCCAGCTTACTAACATCCTTAATGGTACAGGATATCCATGGACAGCACTGAACTTCTCCAGTTCTAATCTTCATGATATTCAGGTTAGACATCACAACTCACTACAGAATGTTCAAGGTGGTAATGCCGCTGGAGATGTAAATGGTGGAGGTAATGCCTGGCACATGACTGGTCGGGGTTATGTAGATGCTTCAGGTGCCGGTACAGGTTTACCTGCTGGTTGGACAGTCTCTAATACCGGAACTGGATTATACACAATCACACATAATCTAGGTCTGGTGGCTCCCAATATTGGGGGTATAGCAACTTCAGCAACCACTGGTGTTGTTGTTCAATGGATAGATTGTTCCAGTTCTGCTGTGGCTGTTGTTCACACTACCAATCCTTCTGGAACTGCAACTAATGGTGCCTTTACTTTTGTGATCAGTTCCTAAGATATCTATGATTAAAACACAAGTAACTCTTGAAGATGCTTTTAAGATCGTTGAAGTGGGTAAGACCTTTCTGGAAGAAGGTCGATTCAAGAACCATGAATATAATCCCAATGGGGTGTTGAGGATTCTTGAAGCAACTGTAACTAACCCAGATAAAGCCTTCTGTGCCTTTGATGATCAGTACCGAGGTTTGATCTTGATGGGAATCAGTCAACATTACTTCAGTACATATAAGTGGGCAACTGATTTTGCTTTCTTTGTTCTTCCAGAATATCGGGGTGGTACATTGGCAGTACGATTGTTAAGAGAGGCCGAAAAGTGGGCCAAAGCAAATGGAGCTAGTGAATTAACTATTCTCCATAATACAGGGATCAATACCGACACTGCTACAAGGTTCTTTAATGGTGTTGGTTATGAAACAAATGGTCACATTTTCTCTAAGGAATTATAATGTGCGGTCTTGTTGATGATGCATTCAGTTTTGTAAAAGATTCAGTAGGAGAGATTGCAAGTCATCCTTGGCAAGCTCTTGGTGCTGCTGCCGGTGTTCCTGGCTATGATCCCTTTTTTGGTGGATTACTTAACAATGGCCCAGGTGGTGCTATTATCAGCCCTACAGGTAACTTTACCTCCGGGGCATGGAATGATATGTATCAGGCCAATCCGGGTGACTCAGGGGCTCTTGGCACTTTTGGTACTATAAATAGTATTGCAGATAAGGTGGCTCCAGCCGCCGCTGGTTATTTTGCTGCTCCGGGCCTTGGCGCTGCCCTTGGTGGATCAAGCGGCGGTACAACAGGCATTGGTGCTGATACATTCTCCACAGGTCTTGGCGAAGCTGGGGCAGGTGGTGCCAGCTCTCTAGGTGGCCTGGAATCTGGTATGGGAGGTGCCGCAATGTTTGGCCCCACTGCAGGTACAGGTACGGCTATTGGTAGTGAACTAGCTGCTAATGCCGGTGCTGGTGGTCTTGGTATTGCTGGAGCCGGAGGTTTGGGCAGTGAGTTTGCTGGTACTGGTGGCACCTATGCAGCTGGACTTGGAGGCGGTAATGCTGGTACAGGACTTGGTTCTGCTACCGGCACAGGTGCTGTGGTTCCCGGTAATCCCAGTGGTTTGGCTACTCCTGTCGATATGGGTGGTGCAGGACAGTCTCTGGAAGGTGGTCAAGCTGCTATGGCTCCTGGTGGTAATCCAGCCGCTGCTGGGGCTATCCAAACCGGAGGTGCTCCTGCTGAAGGCGGCAATCTATCTACCATGTTTGGTCCGGCCTCTACATCTGCCTACAGCCCTACAGGTACAGCCATTGGACAATCCACTGCTGGTGTAGGTGGTGGTGTTACTCCGTATGGTGCAACTCTCGGTCAAGATCTGAGTCAAGGTGTAGCTCAAGGAGGTATAGGTGATTACCTGAAGAGCCCCACCGGTATTGGTGATCTATTCAAACTAGGCCAACAAGGTCTTGGGGCTTGGCAAAAGATCCAGCAAGGTAATGCTGCCAAGAACTATGCTAATTCCATTTCCAGTTTGTTCGGTCCCAACAGTCCCTATGCACAACAAATGCAACAGACCTTAGCACGAACAGATGCTGCCTCGGGTCGTAATAGCCAGTATGGTACTCGTGCTACTCAACTTGCTGCGGCTTTGGCTGGAAAACAGGCTGAAGTTATGGGTGGTAATAACTATGCACAGGCTGCTCAGAATACTGCTGGTAACTCGGCCTTGAATGGTTTGTTTGGTTTGGCACAAACAGGTGCCGGACAAAGACTAGGCTCAGCAGCATTCAATGGTTTGTCCAGTTTGTTTGGAGGTTAAGCGATGCCTTACCAAAATGATCTAATGTCTCTAGCTGATGTTGTAAGTCCAGCGTATGCTGCTGGACAAGGTATGCAACAAGAGGATTTGGAAAATCAATCTAAACAGCTAGCTAATGAAAGGTATGCTGGACAGAACCCGGCTGAGATTGCACGTCCTGGTTTACAGAATATGTTTACCCAGGCTCAGACTGGTGCAGAACAAGGTGTTGCCGCTCAACAACAAGCCAAAGGTACTCTGGATCAATCACTACTTCCCGGTCAAATCAAGACTGGACAAGCCGAGAATGAAACTAAATATGGTGCCCAAAAGCTACAACAATTTGGACAGATGGGTCAGATTGCCAATCAGGCTGCTGGATTGATGGACAATATACCAGAAGCTGCTCGTCCCGCTGCCATGCAGCAGTTGGCACAAAAGTATGGTATTGATCCTCAAGCATTAGGTCCTTTGGCTAATGGTGATCCGGATATGCTTAGAAACTTTGGACAGAAGCTTATTCAGAGTTCGGCTGATTATCAAACCAAGTTGATGCAGGAACAGATCCACGGTCAGACTGCTGAGAATGTTGCTAACATCAGTGGTAGTGCTCGTGTTGCTGGTGCGGAAGCCTCTGCTAATGCTCGTGTACAGGCAGCTAATATTACTGCCCAGATGCGTCAACAACAACAGACTGCTGAACAAGCCGCTGTTGCTGCGGCTAAACGAGGAGACACGGCTTCTGCTAATGCTTACTCACAACTGGCAATGAATCTTAAACAGGCTCAAGCAGGGATTACTTCTCAACTGGTTATGGGACAAAATATCCCAACTCCGAACTTCCCCACTCAGGGTAATACTGGAGGAGGCCAACAACAGCAACCTCCGAAGATTAATCCAACTACTCCTGCGGCTCAACAACTCGCCAAGTCTATCTGGCCTAATGATGATCCATCTAAATATGAATATCAGTATGGTCCCGATGGTGTACCAACTGCCCGTCGTCTAATTCAAGGAAAGTAAAGATGGCCGATGATACCAACGCTGGTTGGGAGACAGCCCCGCAAGGGGCTTCTTCTTTACAGGTCAAGATGCTTGCTAATGATGCAGCCCTTCAAGCTAGCCATCCTAATTGGCCTACTGGAGGCACTGCCCAACAACTCCAGCAAGAGTCCGGCTCTAACTACAATATGAATGCCGTGAGTCCTAAGGGGGCTGAGGGAATGGTGCAAGCTATGCCAGAGACCAAGGCTGCTGTTGAAAAGCAGATGGGTCGTAAGCTTGACTTCTCCAATGTTAATGATCAGTTGGCTTTCCATCGATACCTGATGAACCAGAATCTGGAGCGCAGTGGTGGTGATCCGAATGGTGCCCTGAGTCTGTACAATAGTGGTCGAATTAATCCGGACAATCCCGAGACAACTAACTATGTCAATAACTTTGACAAGTCTGGTATTATGAAAGTTGATAGTCCCGCCAGTAATGATGGCTGGGAATCGGCACCATCTAAGGACGATGGATGGGAAAGTGCTCCCACTAAACAACCATCTGCTCCCAACCAGCGAGGTATGACAGCCATTGAAGCTATGCGGCCTGATACCAATGCTATTGGAAATGCTGTAACCGGTCTTGGTGAGACTGCTGCTCAGATGGGTAGTGGGTTCTTTGGACAGGCTGCTGGTGCCCTCCATGGGGCGGCTGACCTGGCTACTGGTAGCTCTTACGAGCAAGCCCATGCTGATCTAGCCAAAGAACGGGATGCTGTTACCTATAACCCCCGTACCCAAGCTGGTCAAGATATTTCCAAGAATGTCGGTGAGATGTTCGATAAGTACCTGACCAATCCGTTGGAGCAAGGTGGCCAAGCTGTTGGAGAAGCTTTCGGGTTGTCTCCAGAGATGGCCAAGCAAGGTGCTGAGATTGGTACAAGTTTGTTTGAGAATGTCGGCTTGCCTGGTCTTATGCACGGTATGGCACCTAAGGCTGGTGTTGTTAAACCTGCTCCAGAAGTTGCTAGTCAACTTGATGCCTTGAATGCAGCTAATGCTCCAGCTACACCGGAACCATTCACAGGTCCGCCGACAAACACTGCAGCAGAAGCTTTCAATCAGACCCCTACCCCGTATCGTCAATACTTTCAGCAACCCGGATTATTTGATAATGGTGGTGAAGGGATTCAACCGGAAGGTCCTACCCTTGCTGGTAGTACTGCTGCTGAGGCATTCCCACAGGAAGGGGCTCGCGGTAGCCTGAGTAACGCTCGTCAACAGGAACTGCAACTGGATAACCAGGAACCCATTCAGGTGAATGCTGCTGGTGAAGCCATGACTGCGGAGCAGGCTGCTGAAGTTGCTCCTTTTCGAGATGCCATGCAACAACGGATGGATGACATCAAACGACAATCTGCAGATCAACTGGATATGTTTAATCCAATTGAAGAACGTCAGTTTGATCAGTTCGGAGAGAATGAAACTCCTCGTACCCTGTCACCAGAAGAGTTCGGCGAAACCATTCAGAATCTTGCTGAGAAGGATGGTACTCGATTCCCTCTACCAGAGGATATGGATGCTGCTTATAGCCGTTACCTTGATACTGTACGTGACGATCAAGGTGGTTTATTTGATCGACCGACGATAGCCAAAAACTTTGTTGATGCTGCTGTTGAGGAAGCTCTTGACCGTCGGGTTAATGATCATCCGACTGTGAAAGCTAATCAGGCAAAGGTGGATAGCCTTACCAGTCAGATTGCCTCTGCTACTGATGCTGGTCATGCAACTACCCAACTGACTAATCTCAGGGATCAAGCACAACGTACCCTGGAGAAGTCTCAGGAGAATATCCGCAAGTTCTTTGAACCTGCTGCTGATGCAGCTACTCCATTCTATGCCAAGGATGGTACGGTGCATATGTACACCTTTGGCTATCTGCCGGAGGTGATGAAGTCTATCGGGGCTTTGCTTAAAGGTATACATGGTGTAGTGTTCAAGCTGCTTGATAAGGCAATTCCTAACTTCAAGAACCTGGACTCTTTTGGTAAGATTGCTGGACAAGGTATCAAAGACTTTGTGAACAAGCAAGCTACCAAAGAATGGCCTCAAAAGGTTAATGAAGCTCCTCGTCAGGTTCTGAAAGGTGTTGATGGATTACGAGAAGGGTTGAAAGACTACTTACCGGATGCACCTGATCTTTCACCGGAACAATTGAAGCAACAGATGCAGTCTGTACCCGATATCTCTGGTGGTAAAGTTCGTGATGCTATACGCAACAACGCCCTTACTGGACAACAACTTCAGGCATTTACTCATCATCCGTTGATCAAGTATGCTGTGAATACAGTTGATTCGGCAATGCGTAGTGCTCAAGCCTTTGTTCGTCAGCAACTAATGGGTAAGGAGGGTCTTCGAGAGAAAGTCCGTTCTATGACTCCGGATGAACTTACTGGTATCTGGGCACATATGCAGATGAATGAAGGTGTTCGGGAGTTCTCCGCAGCGGAGTTGAAACACGCCGGATTCTCGGACAAACAGATTGACTTCTATCAGAAGCGTCTGGAGTTAAATAAAGAGAAGCTTAATGCTCTGAATGATGGCCGGGCTCAAGCAGGACTAAAACCTGTAGATGCTCGTATTGCTCATATTGCTGGTCACTTCCTTGGAGACTTCAAGCGGGTAATCCGTGATGCGGATGGTAATGTAAAGGCCGTGATTGCTCACAACAATCGTGCTGCTGTGAACATCATTACCAAGCGGGTAATGGATCAACTGGGTGAAGGTCATGAAGCTGGTCCGATTGAAATGCGCAAGCTTACTGAGGATAATGCTACGGATCGGTACACCGGTTATATGAATGTCCTTAATGATATGGCTGATAACAATCAGGCCGTAAGTGCTGTAGTTCAAGCATACAAGGATTACATGTCCAATGATGCTCAGACGGCTATGCGTTACCGGGCTGCTTTCAAGAGCAAGGATGGAGTCATTGGTGCAGAAGGTCGGAAAAGTTGGGAAAGCGCCAAGACGAATGCCCAGGAAGGTGTAAAGAATGAGTTGAAGGCATTGGAATCCATGAACACCTGGAGCGAAATGCAGAAGGCTCTTTCAAAGATCAAGGAGTTCCAGACCGATCCAGAGATTAATGCACCGAATGCTAAGGGGGCTGTACAAGCTTACCTAGATAATGTCCAACGACGTAACCAAGGTATGGCATCTTCTTTTGCTAATTCATTGGTGAATGGTATTGCTGAAGTTACTGGGGTAGGTCCCACTGCTTTGCGGCATCTCTCTGCGCAAACCAAGACTGGATTGCTTACAATGTTCATTGGGTTGGGGAAGCTGTCCCACTCTTTCGTAACATTGATTCAACCGCTGCAAGGGATTCCAGTAGTGAACTCACTGATGAAAGCCGAAGGAACAAAGTTGGGTCTGACTCAATTGACTGCTGCTGTAAAATCTTTCGGTACACAGGCTCACATTCTGACAGCGCTTGCGAAAGGAAGTGATGTGTCCGACCCATTTGTTCGGAAAGCATTAGCATTTGCTCGCGATAATGATACACTTAATACCTCTCAATTTCAGTTTGGTAAGCTGACGGATGTTGATCGTAGTCGTCTTGTTTCGAATCTTCACAAAGCGGCTGAGTTTAATGTGACTGGTATGGAAACAGCTACTCGTGCATTCACATATATGTATTACAGTCACATGCTCAAAGACCTGGGTCTACCGGAAAAGGAAATCTTCCCAGCAGCCCATAATGCAATGAAAGATGTGATGGTGGATTACAATTCGTGGGAACGTCCCGGTGTCTTTGGTAAGCTGGGTTTCCTTGGTGATCTGACAGCTATGCTGACTCGATACAAATTTAATCAGATCGATCAGTTTGCCAGAGCATCCAAGTATATGGGTCAAGGTAAGTTGGGTCCAATGACTGCCATCATGGCTACATCCATTGCTGCCGCAGGTGTTCGAGGTATTATGGCTTACACTCTAGCCAATAAGCTAGTTCAGGCCAGTACGACATGGGCGGCTCAAAACAATCTGATGCAAAAGCCCATGAGTCTCGACGAAATTCTGCTTCATGCCTTGCACGGAAAAAATGAAAATCTAAGTAATGCCTTAAAGTTTGGATTGCCTTCTGGCCTGGGGTTGAACATGACTGGTTCACTGAGTCATGCTGATGACATTCCGAATGATCCGTTGGGTGCTTTGGTTCCACAGGGAGGTCCTCTTGGTGAGATGGGTAAGTCGATTTATGACTTCGCACGTGATCCAAATAAGGCAACAGCTAAAACTGCATTATATGATATGTCACCAAACTCCGCAAAAGGTCTATTGGAGAATAAGTTATTTACTGATGAGAATGGTAAGTATTCTAATCCCCATAACTATGAGCTTCAACAGAAGCGCAGTCCTGAAGACCAGACAAAACGGACCTTTGGTTTCCGTCCACTGAAAGAAGCTAATGATGCTTTGACTACCAATGTGAATCAGGAGCAACGTAATGCTGAAGGGTCTGTCAAACAGGATATCGTTCAACGAATCTTGCGTGATATCGATTCCAACAACATGAAGGTTTCTCCTCAATTGACCAAGGATCTACAACAAAAATATATCCCTAAATATGTTGCTAATGAGGGAGATCCTCGTGAGATTCTACAGGCAATACAGAATCACATGGGCATGGGACAAGCTCTTACTACAGCCCAACGTGCTCAAGGGATTCCGAAGGGAAATACATTGTCATCAATCTTTAACTATGATAGGTATGGTAATTTGAAATGAAAAGCGATAACATCGCGTTGGAGCAACGCTAATGATCAATAAAAATAATCTAACGTACTCACCTAGTGGTTTCAAGCTTACAGAACAGTTTGAGGGGTTGAGTCTTCAGGCTTATAAGGATGTTGCCGGAGTCTGGACCAACGGTTATGGGAATACTCATGGCGTTGTACCGGGCACTACCATCACCCTCCAACAAGCGAAGGATGATCTTGCCTCTAACATCGAGGGTGCGGAGTATGTCGTGAACCGTGTTGTAGTAGTACCTCTCACTCAAAATCAGTTCGATGCACTCGTAGACTTCGTTTTCAATCTGGGTTCTGGCAACTTCCAGTCCAGTACTCTCCTCAGGAAGTTGAATGCTGGAGACTATACTGGTGCTGCTGAACAGTTTCCTCTTTGGAATCATAGTAACGGCCAAGTAATTGCTGGTCTTACCAAACGTCGTTTAGCAGAACAGGCATTATTTAACAGCAAGTAAATAAAAAGGCCCCGAAAGGGGCCTTTGTTTTACGACTCATCAACTACATCTTTATACCACACTACCCTCAATACCCCCAGATCCAGGCAAAGAATGAATCCCAGATCATCGTCTTCAGTATACTCCAGTCCGAAACACAATCCCTGAATCCAACCAAATGTAATCAAAGTATTTCACAGCTTCCGCTAGTACAAGCGAATTCCTGCGCGCCGTTAGTTGTGTCTTCATCTGTCTCATACTTATCGAACTCAGTCCAGGGAACTACCGGGAAAACTTCAGATAATTCCTTGTACACTTCAGCAGAGATATCCTGGTAGGGTGCTTGCTTATACACGTGTTCCGAATGGGGAAGGAAAGACACTCCACCAATCTCATCCAGATGTTTATATACCCATGCACCAACATCCAGCCATTCATCCTCTTTTACGTAAACAGTAATACTGGGATTATGCTCACACCAGTGACGCTTAAAAGTAAGATAATGATCCAGTTGCTCAATTGCCCCTCGGTCAGATCGTACAACCGAACCTGATGGAGCTTCCACAGGGAAACTGAACACAAGATTAGAAGCGTTAGTAACGTCCACTTCATGAGGAACTCCCTTCTCTTGCATAAAGATTGCCAGGGGATCTTTTACATCGGCTCTTACAGTACGGATGTAATAAGGGTTATGACGTGGGTGAATACCACTTGCAGAATCCACAAGCTGACTAACGGTCCCACTAGGCTTGACAGTAGTAATAGCAACAGAAGGATTAATGCCCAACCTCCCTGCCCACTCCTCGTTTGCCAGAATTGCTTCCATCTTGAGATCATCTAAAATCCCACCCAAGCCCACACTAGTATCACTACCATTAAGGATAGGATTATCCATGATACCGGTAAGACTAACGCCAAGAAGTCGTTCTTCTTCTGCATTTATTTTCCACTGTTTTCGGATGTATCGGAAATCTGTGAGAGTAGATTGGAAAGTTCCCAGGAGAGACGCCAATCGAACTTTTCGTTTAAGGTTATCATGAGTGTCTCCAGATCGTACAACAACTTCTGTGAGATTACAAAATCCGAAGGGGCGGAGGATGATTTCTCCGCAAGGATTTGTACCAAATTCATGATCTGTTTCTCGACGACCTGAAGCCTCCGCTTGCTTTCTTGCAGAGACCCGATTAAAAACTCCGCGTTCTCCTGACTTAGATTCATAGAGGGCATGCCATTCCTTTAGAAAAATGCCAACGTCTGGCTTTTCTGTATAAGCCACGCTGTTATTTGCAAGAGCCCTCTGTCCACTCTGCTCCCACCAAGCCCCATTCTTTGCGTTACGCATGCGCTCATCAGTAAGGTTAGAGAGGCTAATGAGAGCGGAACGGCGGACACCACCAACAACAACAACCTGAGCAATCTTGCAAACAAGGTCATGACATTCCAGTGAGTTTAACTTTCGCCCGGCAGCTTGCCGGAAGAGATTGACTGTAAATCCGAATAGGTCGGCCAAAGGATCAGGTCCCGAAGCGCGTCCACCAAACGTTCGGAGTCGTGCACCGGCAGGACGAATTCTAGACAGATCCCATCGTGGCGTTTTGCCACTATATAGTAGGGCGATAAGCTCTCTAAGGGCGCTAGCCCATCCCTGCTTACTGTCAGAGACAACAATTGTACTTTCGCTGTCATAGAATTTCTCAGGGACCTCCTGTAGTTTATTAATATATTGTCGTTCTACAGAGAAGCCCACACCTGTACCATTCATCAGAATGTACATTACTTCATCAAAACACTTCTGATCAACAATGGGAATGTAACTACAGTTGTATCCTGCAATGTTATCCCTATCCAATGCTTCGCCCGCAGTCATCAGTGCCCGCATGGAAGGCATAACTTCCATACTATGAATAGCTGCATATACATCTGCGTAAGGGAACAGATCGCCGAAGCGGTCCCTCCAAAAATTACAATATCGCTCCACAGTCTCCGACCAATGTTCCCGGCGCTTATTGGCGGGAATCCATCGGGCGTATCTTGATTTATAAACATAATGGCTCAAATCATTCAATGTTTGTATGTTCCTTTCCAGATGTAATACTGGCCAAATTGTTTTACTGGAACAGCCTCCGCAACGTCCCTGTAGGGAAAGGGAGAATTCTTATAGGGTCCTTTGTAGATATACCATTCCTGTCTACGCCAGGTAAGTTCCCATAAGAATACATCTCCCGCACCATACCATTTATATGTGGTTGGATTATATCTACGTCTTTCGGCTATAGGTTTAATTCGTGGGAAGAGATCCTTTATACGCTGATAAAGATTATTCTCTCTCACCCGTATTCTCTTTCCCATCTTCAAAGTCCTCTAGGATCTCACGCGCTTTAACTGTAGCCAGGAACTGAGTCTTCATCCATTCGATTACTTCAGCACTTTGAACTCGGTCAATAAAATCTTCGGCCGATTCATCGCGAGTGCGCATGTAACTTCGCATCTCGCTCTTATTCTCTTCCTGAGTAGCTTCCAATTGAGCCTTCTTTTTAGTTTTAAAGTTACTCTTCTTCATCCATGTCCCCAAAGTATTCCAGGAGGATATCATACTTCTCAATAATACGGTCTTGCAGATCCATCACCAGTTCTTCACTGGTAACATCCAGCAACTCAAGGATGGTCATTTCATCCATCTCCTTGAGCTTCTCCGTCAATTCATTCAACGTCAATTCATTAATCATCGGCTTCTTCGTACTCAATATGTAGTTGTAGTTTTTGAGCAACTAGGTGTTCAATCTGTGCCCCATAGGATTCATTCCATCCCCACAGCATTATCATGGCATCACACTGCGCTACCAGCTTAATATCCTCAAGGATGCATTCAAGCCAGTCCGCATTGGGATCAGGGTTGTGTTCGGCTGGGCTGATTACTTCATGACCATGTTCCCGAAGATCCGCCGTGACCGCTGCAAAGGCAGGAAAGTTCAGATCCTCATAGCCCGTCATCGGGCCGGATACATACCATTTCATTATTTAGCCTTGTAGAGATCATTCAAATCAGATCTTGTTTTCATCATGTTAGAAGCAAACATCCAACAACAGCCAACATGATCGATGTGAGGAAGACCAGACTCTGGGTCAACATATTCACCGCGTAGTATTGCGAAAGTATGCCTGAGAAGAGCGGCGATAAGGCGGCTCCAGCTAATGCCACCGCGCCAATTGTGTGATGCATATTTCTTTGCTCCAAATTGAAGGACAGCAGCCAAGCCCTCAAGGGCTAGTGGATCGAGAAGATCCATGGGTAGTTTGTCGGCATCATCTTTACGACCAGTTGCTTCAGTAACCTCAAAAGGATCTACCCAATCAATACCATCTTGTGTTTGTACAATTCCCATTCTATTACGACCCAAGGATAATAGGTTTATCGGGGGTAACTTCAAATCGTGCCAGTCGATCATGTAGGTCTACAATTGCAGTGGCTAGAAGATGAAACGTACTGGTGTTGGCGTGCTGCCATTCATTGAGAGTACCAGACATGATTGCTGTCTCGGCTCCTCGAAGGAGCATACGGATTTCACTGTAATCAATTGCTTCCATATTTCCTTTTCAAGTAGTCGAGGCTAACATACAGTTCATCAAACTCTCCATCATTAACTTCATGGAGCATGATCAATCCACGCCAGTGATTGTTACCTTGAGGACCTAGATAATCTTCATCGTGCTCATAACAACTACCTGCAATAATAGCTGTGATTCGTTTACCATCAGCTTTATATGCACTAGCTGCTTGACGACCCTGCTGATGGCCAGCGACACAGGATTGGTGCTTCTTATTCAGAAGGACTTGAGCAGTTGAGGCAGGTCTACCAGAGACACCGGTGACAAAATAGTGACTATAACACACACCATCAATAGGAACAACCTCAAGAAAATCATGTGTCGTCCACCCAAAAGACTCGAAGTCCAGGTCAGAGAGACCCAGAGTCCCGTCCAGCTTGGGATCAGAATTAACAGCGCGAGTAATTCGGTCACAGTGGTTCCCATATGTAAACTCCATCTGTGGCTTATACTGTTTCTTCCCATTCTTGCGCTGACGTTCATTGTATTCACGCATGGGTTTAGTCAACCTCCTCATTCCTTCCTGAGCAGCCTCAATATCATTGATATACCGCCGGCCTTCAAAGGACTTTTTGCCTATATCATATGAACTGAGACTAGGCATGTCGGCGAAATCACCAATATTAATCAAAACATCGGGCTGCTTATCCACAATATACATACCGATACGCTCCAGGAAATCCAGATTATCTCCTGGACGAACCTGGCAATCGGGAATTACCATATGAGTTTTAGTCATTCTTTTTATACTATCCTGTTAGACGTTTAAGATAATTATAGAGTTTATCTTTTTCATCCCAAGCCTCTATCAATTCTTCTGGTGAGATAGAAATCTCCAGGAATCTCCGACCAACTAACTTAGATCCCAAGACTCGATATTCTATCTCTACATTACCAGCCTTGTTCAGATATTTAACTATCATTGTTCTTGATCTGGAACTTCATGTAGAGACGCGGGGTTATATTTATCCATTGCTACAAAAGGAACAGCCCCAGCAGCAATGATTGCATCCATTCCCATCTCAATTACAAAAGCCAACTCTTTGCCCTCCAGGATTCCTTGGAACACAATGGAACCATCAGGCTTCTCAACAATATGCTTTACATTCATTTAAACCAGGCCTCCGGTACAGTGTCAATCGTGGCCCATTCAATGCCGTTTTTATCGCAGTACTCTGCGTAGGTAGTTTTGGAGACTCGACTGAGTTTATTATTTGGATTCTGGAACACCATGTAAACCACAAGGTCTGGATTCTGCTCACGTAAGTATTTGTGCTTGGCTCTATCAGCCGCTTTCCAGAGGCCTTTGGTTTCGATATAGGTATTCTCTTTTATCTTCCAGTCTGGATGGTAGTTGTGTACTACCGTGTAGGGGATAACGTCAGCCTCATATTGTAATTTTGGATAGAGGGCTGCGAAATCTTTTTCGAACTTACTCTTGTAAGGGCTGTTCGTCACCCTCGCTTTGGATCTGCGTGAGATTTTTTATCATCCTCTCAAATGTGGGGGTCCAGTCATCATTGTCTTTCTGCCAGATATATAGAAGTCTACCATTCATCAATAACCGTTCTTGACTAGAATACATAGCCTCCACAGCCGAAAACATATCTTCTTCAGCTTCGAGGTCATTGATAATCCGTGCAGACTTGACGGGTCCGATCCCCCCAACACCATGAACATTATCGGTAACATCACCAGTAAGCAACTGGCGATAGAACAACCGTAGACCATCCAGAGGAGTGACGAAATCGAATTCATTCTTGCGCCAATTATAATGATGTCCGGGGATCTGTTTCAGATCCTTGTCGATACTACAGAGGATAGTCGTTCCAGGCTCTGCTTTACATTGATCACGTCCGAGGGCGTCATCTGCTTCAAAGCCGTCTGTAACTCTTGCTCCGTACTCTGTAACAAGGTACGAGTTAGCATCTTGACGGTATCGCGGGTCTGTCTTTCCTTTTCGATTAGCTTTATAATCTGGGTCAACGTCATAGCGAAAGTTGTTCGATCCGGTTATGTAACATTCAAACTCGGTAGCTCCTGTTGTCTCCAGGATACGCTTCATCATGTTATCAATGTCCTCCCGGGCGGCGTCCCACCCGTAGGATTCATTGAAAACCGCGCAACTGAAGGAAACAATGTCGCCATCAATTAGCGCTTTGATTTAGAGTTCCCCTTGGCTTTATCCGCCTGATTGAATTCCTTGGCTACCTTTTGAGGTATACCAACCTTCTTGGCAAAGGCTGGGTTGTGAGCCGCAGCCGCCATAGTTCGTTCCTGCTTCTTACTCTTGCTTGGCATCTTCTGCTGCCTTCGGAGCTTCTACCGGCACAGTCGGAGTAGCCTTATCGTTGAATAGGTGATTATAGATAGCCTTAACATCAACTTCCAGATTGGTCAAACGATTCTTGATGTCAGTAAAGAAGTTAAACATGTCGTCAATTCCTTTTAAAAAGTTAAATACTTCAATCCCTTTGACTACTGTTGAATCAAAAAGGAATGTCTTCATCAATTGTTTCGATACTTCCCACATCCTTACTAACAACGGCTTGAGCCTTATCAGATTCAAAAACATAAGCTTCAAGTTCACGAGCATATTCAATCACCTCCACAGCTTTTGGCGGAGTCTTGACACCCACACTCAGGGCATTCACCGCAGCACTGATTGACGACTGACGGACAATGTAGATCTGCTTCTTGGCTCGTTCCTCCGGAGTCTCCCACCCGCCCTTCGATACAGATGCAGTTGACGAAGTATTGTTCTGCCCCGACTGTTGTGAACTTTGTACCGTTACAGAGGCTACACCTTCTGTTCGTTTCACGTCCGTCCAATCCCAGTATCCTTTATCATTTTTAACCATCGAGATTTCAAATGTACTTGCAGGCTTTGCAATACTCAGAGAATCAAACACCTTCTTATTAGAGAAGGACATGATCTTCTTACTTGAAACCTTACCCTGATTACTCAGGTCTTTGTATGCTACTTCCAGTTGTTGATAACTTCCCTTGGCTGTGGGCTTGGTCTCAACGGCAACACTCAAAAGCTGAATTTGGATCTGCAATCTAGTTACTCCTCTAGGTTAGATATACTATCTTATATGAGTTTAATACAAAATACAAGTTTTATTTGTCATCACGGTCAACTTTCTTCATGTTGAGCATGTCCATCCCCACCTTGACCTCACAAGCAAGTGGGACCTGCCAGTCAATCCCAAACACCTTGTTGAGATTACTCACCAGATCGTCGAACACCTGATAGAACAAGTTGGTTACAGCCTGGACATACTGTGATGTTGTATCCACTACGATCGAGTCGTGGACCGTGGATATCAGTAGTGCCGGAATACCTGAAGTCTTCAAGCGTCTTGCGAATGAGATTCTGGCTATCATCATTACATCGGCACCAGTACCTTGCACGGGGTAGTTCGTTAGAATTGTCCATGGTATTTTCAGGTTTCCCTTTTTGTCTCTCCCTAGGGCAATGTGCCATTCTCGTCCCGTTGGGCCAACCAACGGCTCGGAACGCGTGACTGCATCAGCCCACTGTCTATGAGTTGCATTAATGCCTGAATACTTGGCATAGAACTTTTCTCCAATGTCATCCCAGAACTTGGGGGAATCAGAGACGTGCATAAAAGCCGGATCGTTTGCAAAAGCATATCCACTTCCTCGATAGATGGTTCGGAAAAGATAGATTTTTGCAATGAGTCGAGAAGGGAGATTAAATGCAACTTGATTAAGGCTGTGAGTATCTGCTCCTCCCTGGATTTCTTCCAATGCAATAGCGTCTCTGGACAACTCGACGATTGTCCGCCATTCAAGCTGACTTGCGTCGCACGCGACGAGCACACTTATTCCTCCCGTTCAACTTTAGAGATAGCAGTAATCAGAGCATCATAACAATCGGTACTCATATTCTTGATAAACTCCTCAAAGGAATCACTGTATTCAAGAAGTACAAACATTTCGTTCAACAATTTTTCTGTATTTACTGAGGATTTGCGGCCAGCCATGTGGTAAGCACCTGTTGAGATTGTTGAAGATTGGTAAGCATTGCCAGCAGATTAGTAATGTCAGCTTGATAAGCCTGGATCTGCTGCTGCTGGGTGTTGAATTGTGCAAGCACTACATCATGGATTGTCACTGGTCATTTTCCTCAAAGGTGTCAAACTTATCATCGTCGGGTCATTTGGCATGACCTTCTTCCACAAGATACTGGGCAAAACTCCATGCATAATTACCAGGATTAGGAACTTCTTTCCAGTTCTGATATAGAAGTTTCAATTTACCCGGATCATCAATCTCGATATGTGGGTTACTCATTGCATAATAATCTGTATCTACAATTTCAATTATCATAACGACTCACGAAAAGATCGTTCGCAGACGCATCGAGATTTTGTAAGTTAGGACCAGAACTGCTAAGGCGCCCTGTGAGAGTAGTGACCTGATTAAATTGTCCATGTAACCATCCGGGTTCCCAATTCTGTTCAATACGTTTCTTCTGAAGTCCTTCATACGTCTTTGAAAGGAGTGTCTCCAGTCGGGTTTGTTGCTGCACCAGATCAAGAATGTGCCGTGTGGCCTTGTTGGCTTTCAGCTTCAATAACGTATCAGCATTGGTTGCATAGAAACCCTGCTTCTTCAGTTCACTACCACGCAATGGCTCAACGAGCCGGGGAAGCTCGTGAAGAATCTCAACGTTTCTGAACTTGGGTTGTCCGGCTTTTATTCCGGATTTGTAAAACCCAACGTGTTCCTTACCATCCTCAACAATCGTGCCACCATAAAGAAAGGCAGACAACTGATCGCCACTACCGAAATTGATAGAGACATTAGGATAAACAGCAGATAATTCCCTGGTGATTTCAGATATTTTAATTTTAATTTCTGAACTACGCTGTGCACACAACTCCTCGTTAAACCTGATCCCGTTCCATTCCATCTCCTCCAGTATCATCAGATCCAGATTCATAAGCCTGCATAAGCGCTTCTGCGAGGGCGTCATAATAGAATCCTGCTTCTGATACAGCGCTAAAGTGAGGATAGCATCTTGCGTGGCATATTCGGATAATTCGTTCCACGGTATATCCTCCGTCTGGATTCCGTTGTTCCAGTATTTCTCCGCAATAATGTCTACCTTTGAACCTAAACCATACTTCGCACACGCTTCGTTCAGGCTTGGATATTTCATCTGCTGATTGCTGATGAGGAATTCTGCGATCTGCACGTCCCAAATTAATTTTCCTTCGGGGAATTCAATTCCGAGTTTACGGAACCAATGGATGTCAAATTTGAAGTTTGCGCCAACGATAATTCTAGCTCTTGCAATAAGAGTCCGAAGTCTCTCAAGGCTATCCGTACTAATCTGTTCTGCTCCCGAACCCGACGCAGAAGCCCAAGAGTAACATATACATTTGTTTCTGGAGTCATGTGGATTCCCTTTGTTGTACGTTGACGTCTCTGTGTCTAGAGCTAAGACTCCGATACTCTCCAAATAGTAACTCCTCTGCTAAATTTCTAATTTCAACTGCTTCTTCTTTAGTTTTAAAAGAACCTAAATGAGTTCGAGTACCATAAGCTGTAATATAAGCATGATACATATTTTGTTTCTCGGAATAAAAGACTCCCTTATGACCTGATTTATTATTTCTATGAAGAGATTTATTCATAAGATTTTGAGAACGAGAAGCTTCTCTCAGATTACTTATTCTATTGTCCGATTTATCTTGATTGATGTGGTCAATATCCTCCACGGACCAGTAGCCATTTATATAACACCACGCTATTCGATGACCTAAAACTAAACAATCATTAGCAAGTCTTATCGAAAGATAGCCCCGATGATCGGTGTAACCTGCCGGTTTACCAGAAACCCTCCAAAAGAATTTACCAGTTTCTGAGTTATAAATTAGTCTTTCTTGTAACTCTTGCTGTGTAATTGTGGGAATTCTTACCTTACTCATACATAATTGTAGTCTTCAGTTCAAACTTCAATCCTTCAATTCCCTGTTCCTGCATCGACAGGTTATATCCTTCCGTGTTACCCTCAGCAGTTTCCAGATCAGTAAACACAGCTACAGGAATAGTGTCAATGTATTCTCCTGTATCCGGATTATAACTGTGTCGAAGCATCACATATACCATCGTTGATTTATAGTTCATTGTTGATAGTCCTTTTCATAGGTCCATATACCTTGCTCTCATAGGGTCGATCAAAACCTCCCATCTTCCATGTCGCATACTAGGATCTGCCTCTGGACCTCCAGGTAATTTATTCTTACTCAAATGAAGAAACCTTAAGTTGTCATACCCAGGGTCTGTTATCTTTCCCACACCGAGAATCCAGTCTGCCTCAGCCTGCTTACTTGTCTTTGCGTTAGCCACGTTAGCCATAGTAAGCCATCTTTGTCCTTCTCCGCTACCATCGGCTTGGCATACACCAATGACGGGAGCATAACGTTTAGCAAGTTCTCTGGCCCAGATATAGATAGCCCCAAGGCGGAGATCTTCTCGATCATTGTCGAAGCCTTTGAGTTTGTCAATCTGATCGAACACAATGAGAGAGGGTTTGAGCTTTTCACAGAGCTTCTCTACCTGTTTATAGTGAATACTAGCTGCATCTTTAAGGCGGATATTATCTTTGGTTACTTCAAGATATCGTTTTCGATTTCCCTCCAAGTCACTCATCAACTGAGTTAGATCTAAACCTAAAGCGGCTTGATAACAACGAAGCATCACCTGAGTACCAACCTCTTCATTATTCAACCATAGAATTGGCTGTGATGCTTGTCCAGCCATATGAGTAATCTCACTGGCCAGGAACGTTGTTTTACCTGTTTCGGGTCGAGCAAAGACAAATCCAAATTCTCCTTTGCGTAGTGGACCAAGAGCTTTGTTAAGAGATCCAAGGCGAAATCCCAAACCTTCCATATCGCGACTTGTATTAACGATCTCCACAAGATCACTACTAACGAAGTCATCATCTTCACTGGTAACATCAAGGTCCTCTTCCGGAGTCTTTAAATCCTCCAACTTAGTTAAAAGGTTTTGGTAATCTCCCCTGCCCTCAGAAGCCTCATAGGAGGCGATAGATACTTCCCTGAGTAGTCGGGTACGCTTGAGCGATGAGATCAGCCTGGTGGTGCTGTAATCGCTTGCGTCGGTGTTACGAAGAGCTTCAAATACCTGAGTGTAAAAATCTATTTTACTTCTGTTGGTACTGAAGTACAGATTGGAAAGAGAATCTACAGAGAGATCTTCTGGATTATCTACAGAGAGATAATAAGAGTCTATTGTTCTGATAATTGGTTGGACTTCTTTAGCGAAGTCCATTATATCAATAGAATCTCTTACAGAAGTGTAGTTCTCTTTTTTCAATAAGAATTTAACTACACTATTTTCTATCACTTATACATAGATTCCGTTAATTAGTTTCTTATCCTTGATAAACTCTTCAACAGCTTTAGTTACATCTTCATCTTTGAATCGGGCACGTTGTTCTCGTGGTGGCTCTGGTTTATGCCACTCACCTCTTGATTCAGTAGCCAGTTTATCATATTCTTTACAAGCTGTCTGATAATCAAAAAAAGGACCTCGTGAAACTACATCACCATCTATACGCATATGAACATGCCATGTATCACTACGAAAATCTTTTACTACACCTTTGATCCCCGTGTAGGAATTATACTTACGACGTTTGTTCTGAGCATTTTGTTGAGCAGTTGCTGGTCGCAGATTATCCCATTTATTATTGGAAGGATTACCATCAATATGATCAACATACTCAGCAGGCCATTCTCCAGTCATGTAGAAATATGCCAACCTATGAGCACTGATACCATATCCATTAAAACTAATGGTACGATAACCGGAACTACCTACAGAACCCGCCGGGGTTCCATCAAGATTTCTACCTTTCTTTGGAACTAACCAATAAAAGTCTCCAGATTCAGGAATATAAATAATTTCTTCTTTAAGATCTTCAATCTTAATATTATCTTTATATGTAATTTTAGTATCCTTTAATAAATACATTAACCCAGAAGAAACAAATCAGCAGAGCCTTTGATGACTCTGCTTCAAAGAAAGAAGAGTACTCAGTCTGACACAGTTTAATCGACTTGTCAAGGGGTTACCTCAATTTTCTTGTAGGACCCCTCTCCATAACTTGAACTTACATTATGGTACCATACCGGACCCCACCTTGTCAAGCACTTTCGTCAGGAATCACCGCTCGATGCCCCTTGTTCCGTTCAAGTGCTCCACTGCAATGATCCCCAGGTTTATGAAAGACCTTGTTCTGACACCATGTAAGGAACTTGCAGAACACACAAGCCCATTCATCACCAGCTTCCCGAGCCTTGGCTGTTCGACTACTGATTGTCTCATCGGGGTCTCCCCCCAGCAAGGCGTTTCCGAGGCAGTCTACAGTCACCCACCAGTTGAGGACATACCCATCCCCAGGGAAGTACCTGTAAGCCCCTACAGAAGCCCGTAGAAGCCTTCCCAGGGCTATGGTCAGGTTAGAGAGGTATAGGTAGATCATCAATCTTCCTCATAAGTTGTCTTCTGGAGACCTAGTTGTTCCTCCAGCTTGTTAAGCTTTTCCAGAGTATCACACAACAACTTGTAATTTTCATTTGATTGTTGTGTCATCTCTTCATAAAGAATCTGGTAATCAAACTTCATTTTAGAAGTTCCAGTTCAGAAGCAGGAGTAAGATAATTCACACCAAAAGGAACATCCGTATCCCGTGCGGCGACATAGATAAAATCAGCTACTCCCATGACACACCCAGTTTGTGAGTCGAAAGCCGGACCACCGCTATTACCAGGAAGAAGGGCACCATCATATTGAATGAAGTGACCGAAAGGCCCAGCAACAATATCATCCATATTCCGATCTGGGTAAGACACCGAACCGACAGTGGCACTTTGTGAGAAGCCAAGAGGACCTCCAATAAGGTTAAGTCGTTCCCCATAGTAGGGTTTAAACGTGCATACAGCCTCTCCAACAGGCCAGGGGACTGTGGTGTCATTGGTGGTAAGGGTTGCCAGGTCAGGAGCTTGGTGCCACGTTTGATCACCTACCTTCTCAGCATGGAAGAAGTGAAGCTTACCGTCACCGAAGTCCACTCCCAGGATTTCTGTTCGATCTTCAGGGATACAGTGAGCAGCAGTAACAACGGTATGACTTCCTTTCAACACCCATCCACTACAATACGCCCCTTCAGCAGTCTGAATACGGACTACATTCTTCAGTTGAGATTCAATAGTTGGAGGAGGAACATACTTCATTTCCTCATATTTAATATGTCCAGTAAGGGCAACAATCAACAGGAACGCTAGCGTTCCAAGAGCACTACCAATTTTAGTAAACATCAGTCTTTCTCCTTAAGGATTTCAGCCAGCTTATCATCATCATATATGGTATCAATCAGATTCTGTGCTGCTCGAATACAACGAGGCACCAGTCCTTTTGGTGTATAAATATTTCCGGGATTAGCAAGGATACTACCCATGATTCCGCTCGCATAACACAACAAACGTTCCTTCTCATTACTAATACTCATGTAAGCTTAGCCTCTATGTAGTCCATCGGGTAGGTTTTTGGATCTTCTTTCGTGTATAACACCTTAGTAGCAACTCCCATCAATCCTAGTTGACGGGCTATCTTTTGTCCCTCTGTGAATTTATCCCCATCAAGCCAGATGAATATCTTCTTGTACATCTTTGCTAGTCGAGCTAGCTTCTTTTCTGGCATCGCTGCACTAAAGCAAGGTATTCCGTCTGACACTCCACTGTTGGCGATACAGATTCCGGAGATACAGTCTTCAACAAGGCATGCCGTGCTTGTGCTTTTGCGGCTATAATAAGTTGCAATAACGTCTGTTGGTGAGCCTGTAGTAAAGAATCGATCTTTGTGGGTGGTGCCACTTCTAAAATTACGGGCTTGCCACAAGACCAGATCGTCACTTTCTCCAAAAAACTGGTATATGAGTTGTTCACGTTGTTTACTCCATCCAACATCACGAAATATTAGGTCACGGACAGACAAGCCATACTTGCCTATCCACTCGATTACAGATTCCGGATATCCTCCAAGATCAAGGTCATCAGGAGGGGATCGTAGAACATTTTCCTGTTTGAGTGATCCTCTAGCCATCTGCTGTACGGCCTTTGACGTTGCTTCCATACTTCCTGAGACGTAGTGGCCACATCCAAAACAGTAACCACTACCTCCCTCGTAGCGAGCGAGGTTATCCTTTGAACCACATTTCGGACAGGCTTCATGATGTGAAAAGCGTGAGGAGTTCTCCCATCCATACACAATTACCCCCTTTTCTTCTGTTTGTGACCAAAGTTATTCTTTGGAACGATAATATCCATTACCATCACATCAGGAACATCAGCCATGTATTGAGGAACATCTTCAATGTAACCTGTTGGAAGAGTATTCCGCTTTACTGACTGAACATTCACCTCACCTCGTGCTTTATCAATTACTTCCTGGGTTTGTTGCCGCAACTTCTTTACCTCCGGACAGGAACAGTTAGGGTTCTCACAAGTCTTATTACGTAGCCAGTCAAGACGATCCATGCGAATACCACATGGCTTACATGTGATCTTAACAGTCATCGCACGAACCTCCGAGATATTGTTGATAGTCCCGCTCCGTACCGTCGCTCTCATCCTCGATAAACTCGGATGATCCACCTGATCCTTCTTCGATATCTGGAATGTCGTCGGAGACGGTTGCAAAACAACGATCACAGAGATCAACAAAAGTACCGCTACTAGAATATTTACGTACGGACTCCCGATCATTCAACCTTTTATCACAGCTAAGGCACCGCATGATTATATATCCTTATATTTAGCGGGGACGACGAGGTGCAACAGCACGATTTGCTAGTGTACGGAGAGCCTCACGTTGTGCTTCTTCCTGTCGCCGCATCAGTTGTTGCATCTCAGGAGTAAACTGGACTTGAGGAGCACCAGCCGGAGGTACAGGTTGGCCTCTCCCTTGGAAGGGTTGATTAAACAACTCATCAATGTTCACTTGATTCCAGGCCCTATCTGCTACACTTTCTACCGTCTTCTCTTGTTTCTTCTTAGCCTGAGGAAGAGTAACCCCTTCAGGAAGGACTTGAAGGATGGTATCCTCTTCGGTCAACCGATCCGGGAAGTTCCGTGCCTTGGCATTAAAGACAAGGATAGCTCCCGTAAGAGGAGACTTGAGTGATTCCAGTCCGTCATTAGTTTCAATGACCAGCATGGGACTTCCTTTTCGTACAGACTTGATATCTGCCTGCATCACATGGAAGCATTCCCCTAATCGTTCCTCAATGAATCGTTTGGTGAACCCGATCTTTACTCGACCTTCCTTGTCAGGTTCAGTCCAGAGGTGTCCGTTATATTCTTTCATTTCAGATCCTTAATAAACAGGCGGAGCTTTTCGACTTGATCTTGATTCCATCGATCATTATTACCATGAACATAATGCCACTCTGCCGTGTGGAGCATGGTTAACAAATCATTGAGATCCTGTGGGGTCTCCAGAGTAATCGTGATTGGTGCAAATTCCTTTTGAATCTTCATGTCAATGCCTTTACAAAAGCTGTTGCATATTTCTCTACTGTTGAACCTTCGAGGCCTGGCGCTGTGTTAATCTCAAGGACATAACACTCATTCCGTTTTTCATTCCAGATGATGTCAACCGCTCCAAATTCCAATCCCAAGGTGAGTACTGTTGCCTTAGCCATGTCCAGAAGTCCATCTGGTTGTCGTATGTCTTCACGACAATAGACCCATCCGGTTTGATGATTACGTACCTGAAAATCAACGGCCGCGCCGTCCGGCAAATCTTTGCGCTTTCGCTTTTCTTGCACATCGATTACTTCTCCAAATGCTACATGGACCCGGAATTCTTTTTGCTTCTTGACATACTGGACGTAAAGCGGAGCGGCAGGGATCTCTTGATCAGGAGCCAGGCAAAGTATAATACCATCACCAGAATGACCGCTGAGCTTAGTGCGACAAACAACGCCAACTCCATCCCGAAGCCAACTTGCTGCCACGGATCTGTCGGTAGTAAAAACCGGGATACGAATTCCATCCTTACCCTCCAATGCACGAAAAGTACTAAGCTTGTTACTCGCTACGCTCACCGCAGCGAACGAATTGCTAACACTAGTAAAAGGACCAGTGCCCACAGGGGCACTTGAGTTCCCCCAATTGATAAGTCTAGTCCAAGGACGGACCACAAATGTTGGATTAGGTCGGTCATTGAAGAGTCGTCGAACCCGGTAAGACAATAACTTTCCCATCACCTCCGATAAATTCTTCGCCGACTGACTTCCCATTTTGTAGGGCAGCAACACGACCGGCCGACGCAGCACGGGCTGCGAGGATCGCGTCTTTTGCACGACGGTATTTCGCTTCGAAACCGGCACGGAAATCCTCCTTCTCAATCTTCTTGATGATACAGTCCGGACATGTAACAATTACAGTGTTGATGGGCTTTTCCTTCTTGGTTACTTCCCCACCCAGCTTCACTCCTGTGAAACCCTTTTCCCACGCTTCCACCTGACGGTTGCATGTGGCACATTGACAATGATTCCTGGCGAAATCCCACAACATGATTGGTACTTCTTTCTCATGGACGGATGTATAAGTCGCCTTCTTGGTATCACGGACATGGACAGTCCATCCACCAATGGAGTGGGTATTGTACTGAACCCTAGCAACAACCAGAGTGTCAAGCCAACTACCCAACTCACTAGGCAACACCTCATGAGGCAAGAAGCCCTTAACATCAACACGCTCCAACTCAGGAGAATAAATAATCCCACTGAATTGAAATCGGTTGTTCACCATTCGAGAGGTAGTCATCACCTTTACCAACACTAGCAGGTCTCTAGGAAAGCTGGCATTGTTTGCATGAATGGTTGTTGACCGAGCTTCCGCCTGTTCCTCGTCATTAGAACGCGTTTGGGTTGTGCCTCCGGCTAGAGTTAGAGCACAGCTTGCCGAAGGCCCCGTCGAGATCGTCGTCGGGAAAGTCTTGGTCACGACTTGTTGGATAAGGCCAGCCTGTTTTGCCTTTTCCGCGAGCGCCGTTCGGAGAGCTTTCGTGTCGGGAGTCTCCTTTCCCCCCTCGAAAGGGGCACCACTATCTCCGTCGTCCTCTCCCATCAAAGTTCGTCGGACATGTTCATTCCACTGCTTATGCATTTCATCATCCATTTCAGACTTTTTCTGGGCATTCAGGTCCACCTTCTCCACGGTGTATTTACCATCGGGAGTAAATACAAATATCTCGCCCGGTTCAAGGATGATATTCTCTGTTACCTTGATGTTGTTACGACCAGCCGGAATACCAGCAATCCATGCTTCACTGGACAGGAAATAAATATCATTGCTGATAAGCAGATTCAACGGACGTTCATCATTCCGTGCTGCATACAACCGATCTGTTTCCGTATCATACCACACCAATGCAAAAGCCCCATTGATCTGCGGCAGTACTTCTGCATAAGAACTCTTGGACAGAGCGTGAGCAATTGCATGGCTATCTACGTCTGTCTTTTCTTCCGTAAGATTCTTTTGCTCACGCAACGTACCATTGTGTACAAGAATAATATTGTCTTCTACGAATGGATGAGCATTATCAGTATTGACAACACCACGAGTAGCAGCCCGATTATGCCCAATAACAAATTTACCACGTTGGATCACCTGATTCTTGAAGTCCTTCCATTCGTTTGTTCGAAACAGATTGAACGGATGGGAACCATGTTTAATTACCCGAACATCTCCATTACGGAATCGTGTAAAGGCACCTGTTGAATCCTTACCTCGCAAGGAATCAATGAGGAGCATGTTTTCATACATTTCCATATCGCTGAAATTAAATCCAGCAGGACGTCGGGAGATCATCCCTACAATGCCACACATAGCTTATGCTCCTACCGTGAAGTACGGACTTTTCTTGGTAACTGCTCGTTGAAGTTCAGCACTACCTGTATTCATCAGGAATGCCCGCTTGACTACATTAACCGACTTACTGATATCGGCCCAGGATTCATATTTCAAATACATGTAATCCGTTTGCCCCCAGATGTTGAGCATTAATTGTTGATAGTCCGAGTACTGGTGCAACTCCAGAAGCAGCCTACGGATTGCTGCTGTTCCAGTCTTACGGACATACTCAAGCAACTTGATCCACAGACGAATCCAGATGACTACCTTCCGATGGTCAAAGGTTCCATGCATGTGACGGGCTTCAATCGTCCCCAACTCCCGGATAGGCATGATGTTCAGTCCGGTGTACTTGGACCACAACTCAATTGATCTAGCCAACTGCTGGCTGTTCATTGCCGTAATCAACTGGGTATCCATCAAAGGTACACAATAAATATTCTTGATACGCCCCCGTCCAGTAAACTTATAGAACAACGGTTCGAACACTGTGTACAGAAGGACGGCATCAGTCACATGAGACACATCAAACGACTGCATGTTCAAGTGAACATGGATACTGGTACGAGGACTAAAGCAACAGTCCTTACTCAAGGCACTACCCAGCAGATCATTCAATGCATGAGGAGCCCATCGTGCAGCAATCGGATGAGTAATCCATTCGATACCATTGTTACGCAGCGAACCATCACCTTTTGACATCCATGCAGCAGTAGGATGATGAGTAAGGATGTGATTCTCTACCTCCACCTCAAGACCCACCTCGATATCACTGTCAATGGTTTCAGGCAGAGCCTCCTTCTTTCCATAGTGAACACTGGCATCATACGTTGCTACCTTGGCCAACCCAAAGGTTTCCAGAATGGACTTAGGCATCTTCGTCATCTCCGATGTCTACGTGAATCTTGCCGTCAGAATAATAAACAGACAACACAGTCAAATCATGCATACCCACTCGCCCCGTATCAAAGACTACATCGAGAGGAAGTAAGGCCCCTCCGGGGAAATGATAGGGTGCAACCAAAGCACCAAGCAAATTGGCAAGAGTCATGATGTAAACCCCATTCGATTTACCATATCCTTGTATGTATTCTCAATGAGATGGATTACTTGCCCCTTCGTGTTGACTCGGGCAATCGGATGCACCCAATGGAACAGGACATAATCAGGCGTTTCAAACATCGATTGAACAAGGGAGAAGTTACTTTCGAGTGCTACACCTTTGTAGCCCTTCCCCAGCAAGGTCAATGCAGTTGTGACGCTGAATGTTTCATGTTCGAATGCTGATCTTACTTCTCCATAGTTCCAACCACATCTGTTACCCACCAGATTGCGAGTGACATTATACATAATGCTATTGTCAGTACAGATACCCCGGCGATACTGTCGCTGTGGTCTGCGATAGAACACATATGCATCCTTTTCGTGCTGGAATACTCCAACAGGAGGATAACGGAACTGAAGTGAATGACCTTCCGACCCGAAGTTAAGGGACAACTTGCCGACTTTATCTGATGACAGATTAAGAGTAGCAACCTTAGTACTGGAAGCTTCTACCGAATCCAGTCGGACGAGTTCATCACCCCGGCCTTCGATACCCAGCCAGATAAACGTCCCTTCCCAACGTCTCCGGAAATCAGAGAGAACTTCATTGTCGTTCATAGCGCAAACACCTTCTTGAGTTGTTCAAGTGCCTCCACATCGGAGTTGTTGATACATTGCTGGATCAACTTCCCTTCTTCTTCCGTGAACGTCCGACCACTTGCCACAAACTCAAGGGCCTTCTCGGTTTGATCCCACACCCACTGGATTCGTTCGTCGGATTCAATCCAAGCATTAGAAGCCGTACGATATTCCACACCGTAATCTTTCTTCCGGTACGCGCCAGCCTTACCATACAACTCACGACGACCTTTGTCATCATCGAACTCCAGCATCAAACAACCAACAAACAGATCCATCGCCTTCACCACTTCCAGAATATCTGTGGTGTCGTGGTCTACCTGAATGTGTACGTGACCACCTGCACTACGCAAACTCTTATCCTTCGAGCGTGGGCGAGGATTCATTCGCCCGTCTCGCCATGCATCAAAATCGGGCTCGCACCCAAAAGTCTGGGCTGCATACGTGTCCAGTTGATCCGGTTCATACCGGGCAGAGGGCTTAACTACCATCTTCAAACCCAACTCAGCCGCGCGCTTCATGATCCATTCTTTATTCTTATTGATGTTACGCTTGAAGTCATCCACGGTAGGACAAGCGGGGATGTTGAACTCAACCGTTACATTATCTTCCTGAACGGCGTTGCCTTCTCCATCAATAGGCATGGGATGATCCTTTGATCCCCCAATCAAACCTACACTACTGATAAACTTACCCGTAGTTTCGTTGAACAGTAGAACTTCCGGGTCTGCGCCAAGGCGTTGGATATGGTTCATAATTATTTCTTCGCTCCATTTGCGTAGTTAACAATAACGTTGTGGATGATTCGGCGGGTGTTGTGATTCACAAACAACGTCTCATTGGTTTGATACTTGTTCGCCCACTTGTAGAACAGTGGGTAATTAATGGTTGACTTCTCATCGACTGGAATAACATCTGATGTAGAGAAGTGATCATATCGGGTAGCTTCCACGAAATTAATCATGATACGTTGGGTGGTAGTCACAACATACCTGTAAATCCGGATACACTCTTCGATGAAAGCCTCAGCGAAATCCGGATCAACATATTGTGAATCATGGTGAAATGCATTCAACTGATGAAGAGCACAACATTCCGGATAAAGATCCAGGGTAAATCCAATAAGCGATGGACCTGTCTTGGTTATCCTAACATCAAACCGGATACCATAGTTAGAACGTCCATACTTGGTGTACTCCACAGCAGTGATCTGTGGTTCAAGAGGAATAGGAACCTTACCACCTTTTGTGTCAAATTGAAAATACTTCCGGTTCCCATACTCAGTAATCATCTCCAATTGCTTGGGATACTTCTCAATCAACTGTTTGAAGAGATTGGTGCATCGTTCCTGAGCAACGTTTGTATAACCGGACATAGTTTATTCTCCAAGAATGTATTGATCAACCATTCGCATGCAATACTGAACGAATGGGTCCGTGTCCGGATTGGACACAAATTCAGGATGGCCTTGAATGGCCAATGCCTTGATCTGGGGGAACCACACAACTTCAGGTTCAATTCCGCGTTCCTCGAACTTTCCATCACTGGTATCATCACCAACAATGTACACATCACTACGACAAGGAGACGCCCAAGCTAGCAGGAAGTGATCTACTTCAAAGGGGTCCATCATCTGATGATGTACCGAGGTAGTCCGGAGGGTTTCACCATCGTTTGTTTCCATCATATGACCACCACCGTGACCATTCACATGCTGGATAAGGCGACCACCAGCCAAAGCACAGACCAGTTGCGCACCTCTGCACACACCAATAAGAGGAATACCACGATCAATAGCCGCCAGGCAAGCATCCATCTCGATACGATCACGTCGGGAGGGCACGGCAGGAGCATAAGTTCGTTTAGAGACAGCACTGTTATAAATGCTGGGACTAATATCCTCACCACCCCAGATAACAAGTGCATCAATTGGTGCTCCTTCCTGGATTGCCTTAGGTGATACAAGCATTCCAGAGTTGTATCGTTGATCAAAGGGTTCAAAATCACCAGTACCCATTCCAACGTGACCTAACGTTAGGATCTTTACGTCTGCGTTCATCATAGATAATCCTTGAGAATATAACCGTGGATCTTGTTGTGAGTACCCGGATTGATCCAGCTACCAATATCAATCACGGCCTTATGTGCCTTCACATATTGACGCAGTGAATCACACAGATACGAGGATTCAAATTCTCCTGTCGGTTGTTCATCATCGTCTTCATCCATAATTGCTTCTTTGACGAAGTTAAAGAGAATCGGACGACCTTCTGCATGGTTCATCAATCGTTGGACCATTTTCTCCGGAGAACTTTCTTTGTAATCAGCCCACCGGGCATTTTCCCCTTCCCGAAAATCTCCTGCTGTATAAAAACCACAGCAATAAGCAATACTGCTAACAGCACACCCAACTTGCATGATTTTACACTCCCACAAGAACCAGTTCCCCAGCGTCATTGAACTTCTTCTCAATGATTGTGGGTTCGGTAGTTTCAAACACCTGTTCACACGAATAAATCCCATACAACTTGGAGGGATTCAGTCCGGCTTGATACTTGGCATATTGCTGTGCCTTTTCCTTGGTTGTGAACGCCAAGATTTCCTTTGTTTCCTTGGATGCAAGATACAACCCATAGCCTGTATCCGCTGGAGCATCCAGATCAGCAGGTGGGTCATTACGACGGTTGGCCCGAGCAGGTTCCAGACGTTCTGCTACTTGGGGGGCGTTATCCGGACCCCACCACTGACGACCATCCCCAGCTAGACCATTGGGAATGACAAACCACAATCGTGCTGTTTTATTTGCCATGATTCACTCCAATACAATATCAATAACGTCTTTGTCTACCAGAACCATTGCATCTTCATAATACACATAGGTCTGAGACACAATGACGAAAGGTTTCTTGAAATCATCTTCCAGATACTCTTCAATCGCCTGAATGATATCTGGTAATGTCCGATTCAAATGAAACACAGTTACATACCGATTACCGACGATGAATGTGGTTATGAACGGTCGATCATTTATAAGTGCCCGAAAGTCATTCAATTAACGACTCCTTCAACCTGTTCTTCAAGAATCGAAGTTAACAGACTCTTGCTCAAATGCTGATGGATAATGTACAGATCCTCAGCCCATGCTCCCTCTGTTGGGAGTCCCTTGTCAAACCACTGCACCTGAAACGGGGTATACAACTCACTGCTGGATGATGCAACCGTATAAACCTGACAACCAGTAATCACACCCCATTGACTGGTTGCCTCAGCCCTCCAATAAGCACACCACCGGCGAGCTACGACTGCTCCCATTCCAAAGCCTTGAATCTCCGCCCAACGGATATAATCCTGAATCTCCGGCAGATGGGGCCGTTGACCAATGCGATAAGATACCTCGCTGTTTTTGGTGAAATCCCGCAGCGCTCGTGTAGTTGACAAACGAACAGGTCCAGTTGTAGCTGACGGGTCAATTGTACTAACGTTATTACTGACCGGATCAACTACCCGAACTATGTCAAACACCTGAGGTTTCTCGAAATACAATTTTCCGGGAATCCCCTTATCCTCTTCCATCTCAGGTGGAACTCCCTTGTACCTCCGGCCCATCAATGACATTCCTCAAGCAATAAAGCCCGAAGGGCGGGATTGAGATTAAGTCCGCTTACCTGAATCAAAGAGCGATTACCTGTTTGGCGGACTTTTACCACACGAAATCGACTAACATTCTTGAATCCGTTCCCTTGAAACAGATCCCATAAACCACCTTCCACACGTACCAACAGAGAACCATCGGTACGTTTCTTGGTATGGGAGCGATATTGCGCCAAACAGCGCACAACATAGATACTGTCGTTATTACTCATTTCCTCTAATCTCCCATTCAACTACATAACAATTCTTTTTGTCATGAATACAACATTCTGCGGCTGTTCGGCTGGTAAAACCAGCATCATTGTTGGTATAAATAAACCGTTGAATTGCATGACTCCACACGGCATACCTCTTTTCTGGGGTCACATCCACAACAATCAGATTCGAGTTACACGGGACATCCTCGTTACCATTATCATACAGCCATAGAGTACCCCCTCCCCAATTACCACATCGGGTACTTACAAGCCGAGCGGGGAAGATTTGCCCACCTTGCCAGAATGCCTTAAGCTTTCCAGATTGAATCCGGGGCAAATCCGAAGGTTCCACGTGTCGATAAGAGCGTTTAGTTTCCATAAAGACATTCTCCCTGTTCGGTGAACAAGTCATCACCTGAAGCAATTACAATCCGGTTATCCGGAGCATCCGCAAGCGCTTCACGCAACAGCATATGTAACTCTTCATAGCTCTCCTCAAAAATGCTCGGAGAGTATGTCCCTTCAGTTCGATTTCTCATCGGCTACAAACCTTACTCTAAATGAAATAATACCGAATTCACTGTGGAGAGAATCCATTGCTTCGAACATCTCCCCAAGTGTCTTATACTGTTCCTCAAGAAAGGAACCAAGATTACTCTTGTAGTGGAGGGTCCACATGCCGTGTCTCCGCTAATTGAGCCTCCAATTCCTGCACATACTTGGCCAACACTCGACAAGCCATTGCAGGTACGGAAATAATGTCATCGGCTTCAAAGATAGCCGCGACTCATAATGCGTCAGGAACCTGCATTCTGGTTGACATTTTCGATATTCCGGAGGATTGCTTCAATCGGCGTGCCAGTCATATGCACGATGGTTTGATCCTTACCTGTATTCAGACGGCCGGTGGCAATGGCACGACCTGTCTTGCGGCAATAGTTATCACGAATGCTACACTTGGCGACTGCAAAGCGGATTGTGTCATCATCCACTTCATAAGCTACAGTAGTACCACCCTTACAGGAAATGTAAGAATCATCTCCATTATTCTCATTATGAAGATTGCGAATGTGAAGAAAACGAATGCTGTTACTTGACATGGTTAAACTCCTTCATGATTTGGGAAAGGAAATACTCACGTTGGATTACAATTATTTCTTTTCGTTTGGCCGCATTGGCCGTCGCATTGGCCGCATAGGCCGCCGCATTGGCCGCATAGGCCGCCGCATAGGCCGTCGCATTGGCCGCATAGGCCGCCGCATTGGCCGCATTGGCCGCCGCATTGGCCGTCGCATTGGCCGCATAGGCCGCCGCATAGGCCGCCGCATTGGCCACATAGGCCGCCACATTGGCCAATGTCGGATCACCTGTTTTCAGATATTTCTTAACAACTTCGGGGGCATCCCAAAGATGTAAAACGTCCGAAGCAAACTTTCTAGCACAGGATAAAATAACTGGTTTTGAATCAATTGTAGCTATGATTTTACGACCCTTCGCCACAACTTTATCTTCCTGTTCAGTTTCAATATCCATCAATTCAACCAGATGAAGTTTGAAACCGGGAGCATATTTCAATGCATCCATCGGATGCTGTGATGCATGAAACCCTTTTTGACAGATTACCGGTTTACCCGGGAAAATCAACCATTCTCCGATAGGAGGGATAGGTGAACCATCACGAAGGGTTTTATCGTTCGTGAAATGAAAGAATACATCTTTATTTGGACTCATGCTGTCGGACCCCATCCAAAACCAACGGCCTCTTCATAAGCCAATTGATTAGCTTGGAAAGAGGAATGAAACCGGGCACTACGTGCTACATACCCCGGTTGATTGTGATTAAACTCATCCAGCGCTTCGACTACAGTTTCCGCTGGAACAACAATCTCCTTCTTTTCGAAAGGGTGATTGGTATTAATCAGTGTTACAAGCCAATTAGTCACGATACTAACCTTAGTACTTAGTTTACAAAAACCCTACAAACATAATAGGGACTTATAACGACAAAGCCCCCAATTAAGGGGGCGTAGGAATACAACCGGAAACCCGTAGGTTTCTAGCACCAAACTACCTTGTCAAACGACACATAACGACCGGATACAATGCACCAGTCCCGGAAACATTCACGCCAGTATCCCTTACCGCGCGGACAGATATAAATGGAATTATGCATCGTGCCACTCCCAATGAATAGCCACTACCCGGTTTACATGGTCCGTGACTAGGGTTTGATCGAAAGATTGCTCACTTGCCTGATAAGCAAACAAATGAACAGACATTGCAAGGCCTAACAGGGTTGTGAGCACGGGGTTACCTTTTATTCGACGTCAAGTGACTTTGCAAGGCGTTGAGCTTGTTTTGCACGGGCAATGGCCCTGTCTTCAATCTCTTTGACCATTGCCTCATGATGTTTCACGGCTATAATCAGAATCCGCTTACCCAAAGGGGTATTAGCATTAACAGATTTTGATTGTAGGAATGCAAAATGCATTGTGGTCGCATGCATGGTAATCTCCTAAAAGGGTCTCGTCAGAGCACGAAAGACGTGCTTACGCCCAATGATCCGGGCGTTTCGACCTGTCAAGCTCCCTGTTCAATACGCCTATTGGCTTCGGCCTCAACATCTAATGCATCCGCTTGACCTACTGGGGTTTCTTCGGTTGTTTCTTCTTCGGCTTTGTTCACTTCAAGCCCAAGATGCTCAAACAGAGCGACGGCGACAAGGTATAGGTCATTGTCATCCAACTTTTCAGTCAGACCCTTTACAGCCTTTTCAACCCGTTCGGCGGTTGCCTTTTCTCGAGCCTCTTCCATTGCATCGTTGGCAAGGTCCAGTGTCCGCTGCTGCCATTCTCCCAGCGACTCATTAACAAGGCGCGGATTGGCCTTCTGGACGTCAACAAGGGCTTGGGTCTCTGCCTTCTGTTCACGGCGCAAGCGAGCTACTTCCTTATCCTTATCGGTCAGAACCGGCTCACCCTTCCAATTGATCTTAGCCGTGTCAAGCGCCTTTTTGGCCAAAACCCGCATATCCTGATATCCGGTATTTTCATCATAACCCAGTCCATCCAGTACAACCTTGGCATGCTTCAAAGCGCCCCATGCCGACTGGATGATTGTGCGGGCATTCATTGCCGATTGTTCTTTCGCTTTGCGCTCGGCCTTTTTCGGCTTGCCTGTGGGATAGTCAAGCAAGACTGCCGCTTCAACCATCTTGTCACACGCGCCTTTAATCTGGAGTGCATCCGCAGTGGTGGAAAGCGTGCGAATGATACCCATTTTGGTAACTTGGCTTTCATCGGCCTTGACAAACGTATCATACAGATACTGACCAGTCACTACCAATTGCTGGGTTACAGGGGCCGATGTGATCGGCTCCATTTTTTCTTCTACTACACTGTTTGTTGCGGTATCCATGATGTACCCCTTAGAGATTGAAAGAAAATCCTGTACTGCACTTACCATGTTAGAACATTTCCAGTAATAACGTTAGGACTATTTCATCGGGGTAAACCCTAACCCGCCGAAGAACCCAACACACAAATACCACTAGAGGGAAGTATAGACCATAATAAATAGGGACACATCGTACTGTTACAACAATTACAAACTGTAAGGTAAATAATACAGACGTAAAAAAGCCCCGCTGTTTAGACGGGGCCAATATTATTTAAATGGCTTTAACGAGGTCTACAGCGCCTTTCTTGGACTACTGTGTACCCCACTACCTCCGAACCCATAAGAACGGGTTCTAGGGCGCTTTTAACGCCCCCTCGTTCTTCAAACTCGCTTACCCAGCGATCATACTCTTTACCCGCCATGACACACGACAAGGCAACCAATGCCGTGGCAATGGCAATGATGAAAACAGAACAGAGAAGAAAGTCAACCATCACAATCCCCTTAGGATTTGATCAAAAGAGCAATGACGAGACAACCAATGATAAAGACTAGCATCTTAGACACTCCAGTTTGGGGTTTTGACACGAGATTGCACTTCTTTGATGTGCTTGTCGAAGCAAGGTTTGCAGGCGTGGAGCTTGATGTAACCCTCACCGTAGACATATTCAGAGTGAAGTTTTACCTCAGTCTCAGGTTTGAATTCATTACATTGGGTACATGGCACCTTTACAGTTACCTTGTAATCCCAAGAGTGGCGTACTTGGTAGCCTTTGTTAGACATTATAATCACCTGCAATTAACAGGGCCGCTATCTGGCGGCAAAGGGCTTGTACGCCGTATTGGCCGACTTCGTCGGGGGAATAGATCATACGAAACAGGGTAAATGCAGTTTTGGACATTACAACCTCCTATGGGATACCACGCTTAGATCATAGCACGCTTTTCAAGTAATAACGTTAGTACTTTCCCCTACAAACTGACGTTTGTTCGGGTGAAGACATACACAAGACAGTCTCTAACTCCAGTGAGCTATCTATCTGATTATGTTATAACGTGACACTAATTTCAAAATATCACGCAATAAAACACTCATTTATAGAAAAAACACACACTTTTATGCGATAGGGGGTGGGGGGAAACTTGACTTGAGGGAAAAGCTCGAAAGGCACAATGGTATATTTTTAGGGGATTTTAAAAAGAAGGGACGTTACTGGAGGAGGATTGTTGCGATCGAAAGATCGTTGTCTTTCTTTTGAACTTATTTCCGGGGCTCGCGATGAACCGATGCTCGCGAGACTTACCGTTAGGTAAGGCGATACAGATACATAAACCCAGAAAAAAGAAAAGAAGCTTTCGCTTCTAAAAGAAAAAAGAAGATCTCTGGAAGGGATTCCCTCGAAACATTAAAAACAAAGTCAAAGAAAGAAACAAAACCAATGTTTCTCGGTGATCTCCATAATACTTATATATATTTGACAGAGTTTAATCAAAAAGTCAAGTACTTTCTGTAATTTATTAAATATATTTGTATTTCTGTAAATAAAGCTTGACTTTAGTATTAAACTAGTGTATGCTAGTATTTGATGTAAGAAATTGTTGACAACTGTCTCTTTTTCTGGTAGGGAGGTGATCCCATATCTCGGCATACCGACCTGCCGTTAACCTGATCGGCCTAACCCCTAAGAGCTACGCTCAGCGTGGCGTTGCCCCTATAGAGGATAAATATGGCATTAAGTGATGCCCCCTTGCGTAAAACTGTTCCAACTGTCCGACGACGATCTATAGATGGCACCAAACGCCACTGGAGCGATTCCCAGAAGACAGAGGCTGTCCAGACATACATGATCCTCGGTTCCCTCAAACTCGTGTCGGGAACCCTTAAAATCCCGTTTGACACCCTCAAGGTATGGAAACAATCTGAGTGGTGGAAGACCCTGGAAGGCGAACTCCGTGTCCAGGAAGATCTTCAGCTTTCCTCCAGATTACAGAAGATTGTTAACCGGTCCTACGATGTAATTGAAGATCGCCTGGAAAAGGGTGATTTTGTTTATGATCAAAAGACTGGAACAATGCGCCGTAAACCCGTTAACATGCGAGATGCTCATAAAGTAGCCATTGACCTGATTGATAAACGGGATATGTTAATTGAACGACATGTCAAGGGTGAATCGGTAACAACGGATAAGATTGAGAAAACCCTGGCGGATCTTGCAGCCAACTTTGCCAAGATCGCTAACCAGATTAACACCCACGGTCCGGTCGAAGTGACCGACATAATTTTCGGAGACGATAAATCAGATGCCAAGGAAACTACCTAATGGAGAGCGAGACTACTCCTACGACACCAAGTATGAATCCAGTAAACAGCAACGCGCGAACCGGGTCGAACGTGATCTGGCTCGACGAGAACTTACAAAGGAAGGTAAGGTTTCGAAAGGCGATCGAAAAGATGTTGATCATATCAAGCCGGTATCTAAAGGCGGCACGAACAGCCGATCGAATCTACGAGCAATCAGTGCTAGTGCAAATCGATCGAAGGGCAATCGCAAAGCATGAAGGTGACTTCGGACGTAATCGCGGGATTCGTCGGTAGTCTTCTTGCACCCCACTTTGAGGATAGCTGTGCTTCCCCAGAGTTCCACCATGAGGTATGGGATCTATGTTGCAGCGAGAACCGGTTTGTGGCTATTGCTGCTCCTCGGGGACATGCCAAATCGACGGCAGTGACATTTGGGTACGGTCTGGCTACCCTCTTATTCCGGGAACGCAAGTTCATGCTACTTGTCTCCGATACGGAAGCCCAGGCAAGTTTATTCTTGGGGAATATCAAGAATGCCCTACAGGACAATCCTCAACTGATTGAACTGTTTGGATTGAAAAAGAACCTGGCTGGCCAAGTCCAGTTTGTAAAAGACAGCGAAACTGATATCATCGTAGAGTTCGATGACGGACATAAGTTCCGAATTATCGCTAAAGGTTCTGAACAGAAACTGCGTGGTTTACTCTGGAATAACTCCCGCCCTGATATCATTATCGGGGATGACATGGAGAATGATGAACTTGTAATGAACAAGGAACGTCGTCTCAAGTTCAAGAAATGGGTAACGAATGCTCTCCTTCCCTGCCGTTCTGATAAAGGTATCGTGCGTTTCGTGGGTACTATTCTGCATATGGATAGTATGCTGGAAGGGTTAATGCCCAAACAGTATGACAAGAAGACTGTTGAAGAGCCTCTGAAGACTTACAGTACCCGCCGGAACATGTGGAAATCGATTAAATATCGTGCTCATGACAAGGATGAGAAACTTCTTCTCTGGCCTCAAAAGAAGAGTATGGAAGAATTCCGTATGCTTCGACAACAGGCTTTTGACATGGGGATGCCTGATGGATACAGCCAGGAATACCTCAATATCCCGATCGATGAATCCAGCACCTACTTCCGCCGAGCAGATTTTCTTGCAATGCGAGAGGATGATTACAAACGACCGGTTCGATATTACATTACTGCCGACCTTGCAATTTCTGACAAAGAGACAGCGGATTACTCTGTTTTTGTTGTCGGAGCGGTGGATGAAGACAAACGAATCCAGATTCGTAATGTTATACGAGAACGGATGGATGGACGTGAAATTGTTGATACTCTACTTATGCTACAGAAATTATATAATCCTGAAGCGGTGGGTATTGAAGAGATGCAGGTAAGTAAAGCTATTGGTCCCTTCCTCCGGGAAGAAATGATCAAGCATAATAACTTCCTGAGCCTTATTCAACTCAAGCATGGGGGTAAGGATAAGATCACTCGCGCAAGGTCCATACAGGCCCGTATGCGAGCCCAGGGATGTAAGTTTGACAAGCATGGAGACTGGTATCTTGTCTTTGAAGATGAGCTTATGCGATTCCCTCGGGATAAACATGATGACCAGGTGGATGCATTTTCTTATCTGGGTTTGATGCTCGACAAGATTATTGAAGCTCCTACCAAAGCAGAACTTGAAGAAGATGCTTATCAGGAAGAATATGAATCATCAGGTATGGCCGAAGAAGGTCGTAATCCTGTAACTGGATATTAACTATGCCAATTAATGGAACGCCCGGTGGGGCTATGCAAGCGATGCAGAGCGGCTCCCAAGGGGGTCAAGGTATGGACCCTAACCAGGACCCATACAACCTGGCAGACGTAGCCCAGCAGGCTGGAGCACAGCAACAACAGATGAATCAGATGCCAGCGCAAGCGGCGACTCCGGATATTCCCCATCCTGATGCTAATCCCGGCCCTGATGGACGTCTACGGAAATATATCGAATCGGTGAATATTGCTGATGAACTGGATGAAGATAAACTTCGTAAGATCGCTTATGACTGTGCTGAAGGGTTTGAAGTTGATGTTCAGTCTCGTATTACCTGGGAACGTAAACTAGATGAATATACCCGATTGGCTCAACAGATCCAGGATCAGAAAGCTTATCCTTGGCCTAAAGCCTCGAACATCAAGTATCCCCTTCTATCTACTGCTGCTATGCAGTTTGCTGCACGCGCTTATCCTACGCTGGTTCCATCAGATGGCCACGTGGTTAATGGGCAAGTGATTGGTAAAGATCCAGATGACAAGAAGCAGGACCAGGCTGAACGGATTGGTACATATATGTCTTATGACATTATGCATCAGATGGAAGGCTGGGAAGAGGGGATGGATAAACTTCTTATCATGCTTCCAATTGTTGGCACGATGTTCAAGAAGACTTACTGGGATACAGTAAAGAAGAAGAATTGTAGTGTCGTATTGCTGCCCAAACACGTAGTTGTTAACTACTGGGCAACCAATATGTGTGATGCTGAACGGATTAGTGAGATCATTCCTCTAACCAAGCGTCAGGTTAAACAACGCCAGATGAGCGGGTTGTTCAGTAAAGATGTAGATCTAGGAGCACCTCCGAGTGTTCCTTTTGATAATCATCCCAAACAATCCATGTGGATGCCTGCCAATGATGATACAACTCCTTACGAAATCATTGAACAGCATTGTTATATTGATCTGGATGACGATGATTATGCCGAGCCTTATGTCGTCACTTTTCATCGGCAGACTCGAAAGATTCTTCGTATCGCGGCCCGGTATGATGAAAGTACTATTTTCTTTAATGACGATGGTACTCTGGCTGCTATTAATCCTATTCATTATTTTACTAAGTTTGGGTTTATCCCAAACCCTGATGGTGGGTTTTACGACATCGGTTTTGGCATGTTGCTTGGCCCCCTTAATGATTCGGTTAATACCCTCATCAACCAGTTAGTAGATTCTGGTACACTGAATAACCTTCAGTCAGGATTCATTGGAAAAGGTCTTCGTCTCCGTATGGGTGATATGCGCTTTATGCCAGGGCAGTGGCAGGCCGTTAACGCTGTAGGTGATGACCTGAAGAAGCAGATCTTCCCGCTGCCAACCAAGGAACCGAGCCCTGTTCTATTCCAATTGATGGGTACACTGATTACTTCAGGTAAGGAATTGGCCTCAGTGGCAGACATCTTCACTGGTAAAATGCCTGGTCAGAATACTCCAGCTACTACTACGATGGCAACTGTAGAGCAGGGTATGAAAGTCTTTACAGCCATTTACAAGCGTATCTATAGGGCTTTGAATGAAGAATTTTGTAAACTCTTTAAACTCAACGCGACATACCTCGATCCACAAACCTATGCGTCAGTCATCAATGAGCCAATCGGCCCGGATGATTTCGATGAGACGACGTATAGGGTTATCCCAGCAGCAGACCCGAATGCCGTTAGTGCCCAGGAAAAGTTGCAAAAAGCCCAAGGCCTCCTCGAATTACTTCCAATTGGGGTACTCGATCCTGTACAAGTCATCGTACGTGTGCTCAAGGCACAGGAACAGCCTAATTATGAACAGCTTCTTAATCAAGCGGTTCAACAAACCGGGCAAATGCCGCCTCCTCCGCCAGATCCAAAGGCTCAGGAATTGCAGATGAAGATGCAGGCTACCCAGCAGGAATTGGGTATGAAGCAACAGGCTCAGCAACAAAGTCAGGCTCTTGAACAACAATCTGCCCAAGCCAAGATGGCTATGGAGAAACAGGCCCACGATCAACAGATGCAGATGGAACAACAAACAGCACAGATGAAAGCTGCTGCTCAACTCCATTCTGATAATGCTAAGATCCAGGGTGAGTTGATGAAGAATAAGGCACAAGTTCAAATGCAACATCAACAGCTTCAACATACTGAGGAAAACCATCAGGCAGAGTTGAAGCACGGTGAAGAAGCCCATAAGGCCACCGTACAACAGACTAAGGAGAAAGCATCATTAGCGCACAAAACAGCTTCTCAGACTGGCGCAAGGAAGAAATAACCTTTGCTGTCTTTGAGTATCTAAGAGCACTAAGAGCAAATCTTTTGCAGGACCTAGAGTATAATGCTGGCAAAGATGCCCTACAAGACCGCTACAATGCGGGCGTCCTCGCTGGTATCAACGAGGTGCTGAATATGACGGCATCTGATGTTATCGAAGAGGAGAAAGTAGATGAGCGCAGTTAAAGCCGTATTGCATCGATTGGTAGTCAAGCCAATTGAACTCGAAGTTTATGACGAAGTAGAAGCTCGATTGAAGGCCATGAATATGGAACTAGGTCGAACTGAAGAATCCAAGTACCGACATACCCAGATTGACCAGGGTACAGTAATTGATGTTGGTCCTACCGCTTTCCTGGATTATGTAAAGAAACATGATCTCCCGATCCCGGTGAAACTTGGAATGCTTGTTACCTATGCCCGACACAGTGGCAAGGTAATTAAAGTTGGTGACGAAGAAGTTGTTGTGCTGAACGATGAGGATATCCTCGTCTATCATACCTCAGAGGAGTGACCAAAGATGGCTGAAAATATTGCAACCACTGACGAAGGAACACTAGTTCCTGGTGAGCTTTCCCCGGTTCAGGAAGAAGCTCTCTCCCAAGGTTGGGTCCCCAAAGATGAATATGATGGTGATCCGGAACGTTGGGTTGATGCTGGTGAATTTGTTCGTCGTGGTGAATTGTTCCGTAAGATTGAATCCCAATCCAAGGAACTGAAGGATGTTCGAAAAGCTCTAGCCGAACTGGCCAAGCATAATTCGAAGGTTCGTGAAGTTGAATATGCCAGGGCTGTTGAAGCTCTGAAGGCCCAGAAGAAAGTGGCCTTGTCCGAAGGGGATGCAGATCGTGTTGTAGATCTCGATGATAAAATCGATCTCGTAAAAGATCAACAAAAGCAATTTCAGAACCAGCAGATTCAGGAAACTATTCCTCAGGAAGTCCATCCGGAACTTAAGAATTGGATGGGTAACAACTCCTGGTATGAAAGCAACCGCACTATGCGTGCCTGGGCAGATGCCCGAGGTGTTGAATTGGCTGAAGAAGGTAAATCTCCCCGAGAAGTCCTGAAGGCTCTTGAAGGAGAAGTTAAAGAACGATTCAAAGAAAAGTTCCGCAATCCCAATCGTGATAAACCAGGTGCTGTCGAAGGTGCTGTAGCTACCCGTCGTGGTGCTGGTATTGAAAGCGAAATCGAATTGTCGGATGTCGAGAAGACGATTATGAAGACACTTGTTGATGGTGGTCATATCACCAAGGATGAGTATCTTAAACAATTGAAGGCCGTCAAGGCCAAGTAACCCAAGAGGGATTAAATTATGAACCGCAGAACAATCACCCTAGATTCGAAACAAGAGACGACGAGTGCTCGTCCAAAGCGTGTACCAGTTGGTATGCGTCCCCGCCTCGCTGTGTTTGGCAAGAACCCTAACTTTGAATATCGTTGGGTTAATGACACTCCCGGTAATGTGGCTTTGATGCAACGACATGGTTGGCAGGTTTGCACCAATGATGAAGTAGATACAGGTAATTTCCGGGCTGAACAAGCCTCTGAAGTTGGTTCCCTGGCCTACGCAATCGTTGATGGTGGTAATGGTATGAAAGCATATGTCATGAAGATCTCGAAAGAAGAGTATCAGGAGATCCAGGATGCATATGACTATGAGGCCACTGCCCGTGAAGAATCTCTCCAGCCGAATCTTAATGATGGCGAATATGGTTCTATTAAAATTGATCGCTCAGGTCGAAAGTAAAATGACATATAGCCATCGAAAACTAATCTTTAAAATGGAGTTTTAAATGGCTAATATTAGTCGTGTAAATGGCCTCCGTCCTGTCAAGCATGTGGATGGTAGCCCGTGGAACGGCCAACTCAACCGATATTATGTTGCTGCCTCTGATGGCACGGCAATTTTTCAGGGTGATTTGGTAAAACTGGCAGCAGTTACTGATACACAAGGTCAAACGGTTATTCCGGGTGTGCCCGCTATCGGTGGTACGCAAGGTGCTACGAAGTTTGTGGCTGGTACTGACTCGGCTGCTGTTGGTGTGATGTGTGGTGTTTCTATCAATCCTCTGAACCTTAACAGCCCACAATATCGTGTCGCTTCGACGGCAATGTACATTCTGGTTGCTGATGCTCCGGATACGGTGTTTGAAATTCAATCTGCCGTTGCTTCACCTCCGGCTACTGATTTGAATTTGAATGCCCAAGTCCAAGACGCAGGTGGTTCGACTGTTACGGGTCAATCGGGTGAAACGATTGCCTCGTATGCGGCGACTGCTACCCTGCCGTTGAAAGTTATGGGTGCATCGCAGAAGGTGGATAATGACGTTACTTCGGTAAATTACAAAGTATTGGTTATTATCAACAATCACCAATATAGTGGTGGCACCGGTACGCTCGGCATCTAATCAAGGAGATAGAAAATGGCTGGTATTATTAATAGTGCATCATTTGCCAAGGCTCTTTGGCCTGGCGTAAATGCCTGGTATGGTAAGGCATATGATGAGTATCCCGTTGAATGGGATAAATTGTTCGATAAGTTCACATCGCGCAAGCAGTATGAAGAAGATGTAGGTATCTCGTCGTTCGGTCTGGCTAACGTCAAACCTGAAGGTAGCCCGATTCAGTACGATTCGGAACAGCAAACCTTCACGACTCGTTATACGCACATCGTTTATGCTCTTGGGTTTATCATCACCCGAGAAATCATGGAAGATGACCAGTATGACGTAGTTGGTCAACGTAAGGCTCAAGGTCTGGCATTCTCGGTTCGTCAAACCAAAGAAGTGGTTGGTGCTAACGTTTATAATCGTGCATTTAATGCCTCCTACACGGGTGGTGATGGTGTCTCGATGATTAACGCGGCTCACCCCAACTTTGCTGGTGGTACGTGGTCGAATCAGATTACTACGGCTGCTGACTTGAGTGAAGCTGCTCTGGAACAGGCTTGTATCGATATTGCTAACTTTACTAATGACCGTGGTCTGCGTATTGCAGTTCGTCCGGAATGCCTCGCTCTTCCGATTCAACTTGAATTTGAAGCTGAGCGTATCCTGAAAACGGAACGTCGTGTTGGTACGGATAACAACGATATCAATGCATTGCGTCAAACGGGTCGTTTCCCGAAGGGCATCATCCTTAACCACTATTTCACCAATCCGCTTGCATGGTTCATCCGCACGGACGTGAAGAATGGTCTGAAGATGTTTGAACGTCGTGGTGACGAATTCGAAATGGATAATGATTTCGATACCGAAAATGCACGTTTCAAGGCAACCTCGCGTTATTCGTTTGGTTGGACTGATCCGCGCGCTATTTACGCAAGTCCTGGCGTCTGATGAATCGGGGGCTTCGGCCCCCTCCTTTGGAGATTTAAATGGGTATTAAAAATGTGGCGGATCTGGTTCCGCTTAATCCCACGATGGTCAGTCCAATTTATCCGACTCGTAAGGATTACCACCTTGTACCGTTTTCAGTAGCTCGTACTGATACCGTTGCAAAGAAGGTAGCCGTACTTCCGGCTGATGCGACTATTCTAGGATTTCGGTTTTATATTCAAACCCCGTCTAATGCTGCGACGACTGCTATCGTGACCCTTACCGGTCAAGGTGTAGGTCCGACCGGTGCTACGTTTGCTTTTGGTTCTCAGAGTGTTCTGGCTGCTGCTGGTAATACCGGTTTGATGAATGCCACCGTGAATACGGTTACTGGTATTTTCAATCTGGAACGTCCCCCTGCTGTGCAGACTTCTGGTGATATCATCATCTATGCAACCTACTCTGAAACTGGTACTGCATCGACGACTGGTGGTCCGTTCTATTTTGTGATTGAATACGTTCGATAAACAAGCAGCCCCTCCGTGGGGCTGTTTCCTCTATTGGAGATTTAAATGCGCCCTATCACTGAGACAGTGACTGGTGTAGGGACTTCCCCTACTCTCCCGATGGATTTTCGGGCACAGAATTTTAACGTAGGTTTTGGTTGTGAAGTCACGGGTTCAGCGACGTATTCGGTGCAACATACCTTTGATGACATCTATAATCCTGCTGTTACAGTTGTATGGTTTAACCACGCCTTTGTAAATGCAGTTACTACCAGTATGGATGGTAACTATGCTTTCCCTATTCGAGCAATGAGATTGAATGTTACTGCCGGTACTGGTTCAGTAACTATTAATATTCTTAGCACTTCTGGTCAGGGTTAATTACCATGACTACGGCTGTCTCTCTTGTTACTGGAGTTACTGGCACTGGGGTCAGTTTTCAACCTCCATCATCGAATACAAATACCGCTGTAGCAACGACAGCTTATGTTAATACCCAGCTTGAGTATATCCGATCTACCCTTCCTTTAACTGGTGTTACAGGAGGTATTTATAATCAGGCAACTCTTGGCACAGGATGTACCTTTGCTATTTTGTCGTCAGGTGGAGTAATTACTGGTATTGCTACAATTGTTACTGGCGGTTCCGGATATGTTGTCGGGGATATTCTGGTAGCACAAACGGGTAACTTTGATGCTGTTGTTCGAGTAACCTCAGTTAATAGTGGCTCTGTTCTGACTCTAGCAGTAGTTTATGGTGGAACTGGATATACTAATGGTCTACAGACAACTTCTGGTGAAATTCCTCCCGGGGAGCGTTTTGTACCCATCTTTGGAACTCTTACCAGTAACATGACTATTATTATTGCTGGGGGTCCATCTCTTGTAGCAACTCGTAGACCCATCTTTGCTAATAACACTACTGGTGCTTTTACTGTCACTGTGCTATTAAGTAATGGAGCGGGAGGTACTGTAGGATCGGGAGTAGTTCTTACTCAAGGTTCCAATAACTCTACCGCTCAGATGGTAGTTACTGATGGACAGGCTGATGTCTGGAAAGTAGCATGACATCTAACGTCACAATTGATCCCAGTGTTACTGATGGTCCGGGTATCGAGGATGGTCCCGGAATCAGTGAATATGTCTCTACGACGGCAGGTGCTCAGGCTGGTTATCTATCGCTGATGGCTGTTCCTGGTATTCTTCTGTTAATGACGGGTGGTGGAGTTCTTCTTGTTTAAATTAAAGGTATGCTATGGCAGCTAATCAAAATGTAACCCAACTGACACAGCAAACCGTTAGTGCTGCTGCCAGTTCCCTTTTCTATGCTGTAACTGGAGGCACTACCGATACAGGTTTGCCTCTTTCGGTGCTTGTAAATAATCTTGGTCTGACAGGTGTTCCTACTGTTCCTACAGCCGCACCCGGAACCAATACCACTCAGACCGCTTCAACTGCTTATGTTGTCACTTCCTTTGCTCCTTTGGCAAGTCCTACCTTTACAGGTACTCCGACTCTGCCTACTGGTACTATCGCGGTAACCCAGACGCCTGGTAATAACTCCACGGCAGTGGCTACTACAGCCTTTGTGGTGGCTTCCTTTGCTCCGCTAGCATCCCCCACCTTTACGGGTGTACCAGCCGCTCCTACGGCCTCTACGGGTACTAGTACTACCCAGGTAGCAACCACGGCGTTTGTTGCCAACACGATGGCATCACCCCCGTCAATTGGGATTACTACCCCTAATGCGATTCATGCCACTACGATTGGTGCTACTGGGGCTATTTCTCCATCTACTACGGCAGGTATTGTTGGTACGACTTTGGCGGATAGCGCTAGTGCCGGTAGTATTGGTGAATATATTACTAATACTACAACTAGTGTATCTTTAACAAATAATACTCCTGCTACAATTACCAGTATTAGTTTGACTGCTGGTGATTGGGATGTTACCGGAAGTTTCTATCTGGTTCCTGCTGGCACAACTACCGTAGCACAAATTGTTGCTGGTATAAATACAACCGCAGCGACTTTACCAAGTGTGACCAATACTTGGAATCTTCAGGGTTCTTTGACTACAGGTGGTCAACAAGGGTCAATGGTGCCCTCCCAACGAATAAATATTTCAGCTACTACAACTGTATATTTAGTGGGACAAGCTGGTTTTGGTGTTAGTACAGCAACCGGATCTGCTACTATTAGTGCTCGCCGTCGGCGGTAATTATGTCACGTAACTACTTTAAAAGTGGTGAGTGGAATGTCTACTGCATGGTCTGTAATCGAAAGATTAAATCTGGAGAGGCTCTTAAACGCTGGGATGGTCTGATTGTCTGTCCAGATGATTATGAGAATCGACATCCCCAAGATTTTCTTCGGGCTAGACAAGAACGGATCTCCGTTCCATTTACCAGTGATTCTTCTTTTAATTCCTTTAATGGACCCAACTATCCTCCTTATCCTTTCTGTACTGCTCCTGGATCTAGTGGTGTAGCGGGATTTGCAGTGGCTGGGTGTATGAGACCAGGCTTAGGATTTCCTAACGGACTTCCAGTTACGGCCCCTGAGATTCCAGATGAACCTATCTTTGTTCCAATTGCCTTGATGACTGGTGGCAATTTACTACTGATGACTGGTGGTGTTTTGAATACAGTTACACTAGACTAATAAAAAATGATCGAACTACACGAACGGGTGGCGGCTCTTGAAGAACGCCTGAGTATTAATGAAGAAACCAGTGACAAGATTCTTAAGCATGTAGAATCGATTGATGCCCATCTTAACCGGTATAAAGGTTTTCTTGGGGCAGTCTGGTTTGCTATTTCCTGCATTGGGGTTTTCTTCAGTGCAATCAAATTCTTTCACAAAGGTTAAACATTATGGCTCTACTAGATCTTTTAGTTGGACCGGTCTTGGACATTGTTAATAAGATTATTCCAACCCCGATGACAGCAGAGCAAAAAGTCCAAGCTCAGTATCAACTTCTCCAACTTCAACAGACAGGGGATTTGGCACAACTCAATGCACAACTCCAGGCAACTGCGCAACAAACAGATACAAACAAGGTTGAAGCGGCTAGTCCTAATATGTTTGTGGCTGGGTGGCGGCCTTTCATTGGTTGGGTATGTGGTAGTGGTCTCGCTTATCAATATCTTGCTGACCCATTGATTAGCTGGTTTGCAGCTATTATGCATTATCCTATGCCACCTAGTCTTGATCTGGGTACTTTGATTACCATGCTGGCAGGACTTCTAGGTCTGGGTGGTATGCGTACAGTTGAGAAGCTTAATGGCATTAATGCAGGACAATAACTATGACTACTCCAGTTAGTATTAACTTTGTTGATTTTGTAACCCCTGTCCCGGCAATCTGGCTCAACTATGTTAATAGTTTTGTCAATACTACTATTCCGACTCAATCTGTAACTAGTATTGCTGGTCTACGGACAGTATCAAGTGTCAATGTTCAGTATGTGTTTGTTGCTGGATACTATGCACCTGGTGATGGTGGTGGTGGATGGTATTCATTTATCTCAACGGATCATACCAGCACAGATAATGGTGGTAGTATTATTGTAGCTAGTGATGGTGGTCGTTGGTATCTTCAGAATAGTGGCCGTTTAAGTGCCAAGCAATTTGGTGCTTATGCAGATGCAACCCATGATGACTCAACCGCTCTTCAATATATCTGGAGTACCGGTCTACATGGTTATAATATGCCTGCTGGCCAATATAAGTTTAATACTGCTATACTCAATAATTACAACACATCATCTCCTTCCTTCCCCATTCCTGGTGTACCCTCTGCACGGGCAGATATCGCTGGAGATAGTTTATCTAATACTATTTTGGTATATGGTGGGACTGGATATGCAATTGTCTGTCAAGGCTCGGACAATGGGGGTATTAGTCAAGGATTGTTGGGTCTGGATGTTTATCGTGGTTTTACACTACAAAATACAACATTTAGTCCTGCTGCCAGTAGTGGTATTACGTTCGTTAATAAAGCCTGGTGGAAACTGGAAGATGTTTATATCCAGTATATGGGAGTGGCACTCCAGTTAGAAAGTTGCTTTACCTCTAAAGTTCTCAAGTGTATTTTTGGATATAGTAATATTGGTGTGGATATGACAGCCACATCCCTTGGAGCGTGTAATGCTATTAGCTTTGATAGCTGCACTTTCCAGAATAATACTCAGATGGGTGTGCTTGGCACTAATGTGGGTGCTAATAATATTTTCCGTGATTGTACTTTTGAAAGTAATGGTACGCAGGGTAATCTCTCAACTGGTGGTTTTGTTGGGAATGTTAGTGCTTTTGGATCTGCTGGCCCCATCCTGTTTGAGAATTGTTATTTTGAAGAGAATGCCGGTATTGCTGATATTTCGATTGATAATCCGACATCTTCTCCCTTAACAATTCTGATTCGTGGATGTTCTTTTACCAGAGCTAGCAACGTCTTTTACACAAATAATAATATCTCCGTGACTAGCAGCGGTGGCGGTCAAGTTAAAGTTCTGTTGGAAGGGAATCAATTTATTTCAGCGGCACCTTATGTTGCATCAAATACGCGCCCATTTTGGAATGCTGGCTCTTCCGTAGTGCAGTTTGTTGATAATGGAGGAAATAGTTGGACGGAGACTACATCTTTACCACAACCGTTCTATTCTGGACGTGCTGTAGCTATGGTAAATTTTGTTGGCTCTACCGGAGTTCCCACTGTTTCAGAGAATCTTACTGTAGCACGGGCTGGTGTTGGTGGTTATAATTTTACTTTTGTAAATCCACTTTTATCAGCTAATTATGGAGTTCAAGTAACGGGAGATGCCGGAGGGAATGGAGCAGTTGGATATCATATATCAGGTCAAGCTACTACTGGATTCTCTTTAACTGTAACAAATCAAACCAATGTGCAATTTGATCCAACTACAGTTGCTGTAACAGTTTACAATTAATAGGTGATATATGGCAGTCTCTGGTCAAGCAAATTGGAATTACACACGAGATCAAATCATTAATGCTGCTTTTCGAAAGATCGGTGTTACTGTAGATGGATCGACTGCAACGGCTACACAACAGACAGCCGCACAAGAGGCGTTGAATAATTTGGTATTTAGTCTGTATGCCCAGGGAATGCCTGTGTGGGCAATGACTACTGTGTCCTTTACTCCAATTCTTGGTCAGATTGCTTATCAAGTTGGTCTTGGTGTTGGAACGGGTAGTCTAAATATTCAGGCACCTCTGAAGATCACGCAAGCCTTTACCCGAGATAACTTGAGTAACACAGATATCCCGATGAATATCTATACTCAATATAATTACAACTTGTTGAGTACCAAGATTAATCAAGGGTATCCAGTTCATTTGTGGTATCAACCGCAGAATCAGACAGGTACTATTACCATTTGGCCGTCACCTGATCAATACACTGCAACCAATCGTTCGATCTATTTTGTTTATCAACGAGCATTTGATCAGTTTAATGCTGCAACAGATACTCCAGATTTCCCACAAGTATGGATTGAACCTTTGATCTATTCTCTGGCTCATCGACTATCTCCGGAATATGGTGTGCCTTTGAGCGAGCAGGACAAACTTAATGAGACTGCTAATCAGTTGATCATGAATGCCCTGTCTTTTGGTACAGAAGAAGGTGCCTTGTTCATTCAACCAGATTGGGTTATTATGGGTATGGGTGGAGGGAACCCAAGTGGCTACTAATCTTACACTTGAACGACTTAAAGAGGTCTATGAATATTTACCGGAGTCTGGGTTGTTTATTAGAAAACTCCGTACCTATAGACACAAAGCTGGAGAGGTGGCGGGAACTCTTCTAGGAGAGGGTTATATCCAAATTGGTATTGGCGGTAAGCAATATCGAGCCCATCGTCTGGCCTTCTTTTATATGACTGGTGCTTGGCCTGAATTAGAGATTGATCATGTTAATGGGGAACGGTCTGACAATCGATGGGAAAATCTTAGAGAGGCAAATCGATTTCAAAATAGTTGGAATAAAAAGAAATCCAAGGCCAATACATCTGGTTATAAGGGTGTGAGTTGGGATAACACCCTACAACGCTATCGAGCTTCCATTCGAGTTAATGGAAAGGGAATTTATCTAGGTGTATATACAGATCCCAAATTAGCTGGTGCTGCCTATATTGAAGCCGCCCAATACTATTTTGGAGAATATCATCAGCACTAACCCATATTTCACTCAGTACCACACCCAGCGATTCTCTTTTATTGGATCTCCACAACAGCGGGATGGAACAGCAACTAAAGATCAAAAATTCCTGAATGTCTATCCTGAACTTATTAAAAGTCCAATCAGTGAAGGTAAGAAATACTACCTGAAGAAGCGTCCCGGTGTTGGAACCTTTCAAGCATTTGGTGGTGGTCAAGGCCGGGGTATTTTCTATTGGCAGAATACGGGAGTGTACTATACCGTAGTTGGTGCTACAGTTTATGCAAATACTACCCCGATTTACACACTTGCAACATCCTCCGGGCCAGTGGGATTCTGTGAATTTAAATCAGATGCCTCTGACTTTCTGATTCTATGTGATGGATCTAATGGATATACCATTCAATCTACTAATGTAGTTACTCATATTACAGATATTCATTTTCCAACACCCCATGTTCCTAATCCGGTATTTCTGGATGGCTATATTTTTCTGGCAGGAACAGCTACTCAGACGATTCATAACAGTGCTTTGCAAGATCCACTCACGTGGCCATCCGATGGTTTTATCGATGCGGAAATGTTTCCGGATCAGATTGTAGCTTTATCGAAAGTCCAGAACTATATTGCAGCAGTTGGTGCTACATCGATTGAGTGGTTCTACGATAATGCAAACTCAACAGGTAGTCCTTTACAACGAAATGCACCAGCAGTATCTCAATTTGGTAGTCCTGCTCCGCAAACCGTTCAACAGACCGAGAAGGAATTGATTCTGGTTGGATCAACATCTGCCGGTGGTCGTACGGTCTGGGTTATTGATGGTTTTCAACCTTCTGAGATTGGTAATGAACCTGTCCGAGAAGCCTTGGATCTTGAGGCTGGTAACATGATTTTTAATACTGCTTTTGTAATCCAATGTGCTGGACATAAGTGGTATGTATTAAATCTGAAAGCTGGCCAGCGTACTTTTGTATATGACTTTGAAGAAAAGATGTGGCATGAATGGTCCAGTGGATTATCCCAAACCAACTTTGCTTTTGATTATGCAGCCGATGCTGGTAATGGTTCACCCGTGCTTCTAGGTCAATCCAATGCTACAAACTCATATGCACTGT